>ENA-UEOL01000358-UEOL01000358.1-human-gut-metagenome-genome-assembly--contig:-NODE-358-length-34763-cov-8.624950_pt1 | contig 34763 bp, 29 predicted proteins | sample MGYA00242884_ERZ507884 | MGnify/ENA primary metagenome ERZ507884 (study PRJEB26167, sample SAMN06115417) | human gut metagenome | host: Homo sapiens | place: China:Chongqing | collected 2015-03-06... | reverse complement strand
GGTTTAATAAGGACGAAAAGGGTAAGGCAAGCTCCTTTATTCTCAATGGTTGCTTCTTTGGTCCTGTAGTTGGTCCTGCTGTTGTAGTATGGCTGATGACTACCTTTGGCTGGCATCATGTATTCCTCAGCTTTGGTGTAGTTGGTCTGATTTTGGCTTGGGCATGGCATAAATATGTTACTGATGATCCGAAGGACAGTCCTTATGTTAATGAAGCAGAATTGGCTCACATCAACGAAGGCCGTGTGGAATCAACCGGTGAAAAACAGATTGCTCCGTGGGGTAAGCTGCTGCGTTCTTCCCAATTCTGGGCTTTGGGTATTCAGTTTTTGATTACCGATTATATCATGTATGTTTTCTTGGCCTGGCTGCCGATGTACCTCATGGAGGTGCACAAATTCTCCTTAGCAAAAATGGGCATCTGGGCAGCTGCTCCCTGGATTTCTCTGATGGCTGTAGTTACTCTTTGCGGTCACTATTCCGATAAACTGCTGCGCAGCGGCATGTCTCAGAACATGGTTAAGACTGCAACCGGTGCTGCAGGTATTCTTCTTTGTGCAGGTGCGCTGTATATTTCCACCCGTACTGCCGATCCGATGATGAATGTTCTCTGGCTTTCCATATCCTTAGGTTCTCTCGGTCTGACCATGAGTGCTTCCTGGTCCAGCGTTATCAGCATGGGCGGTAAATTTGCCGGTTCCGTATCCGGTTGGATGAACTTCTGGGGCAACATCGGCGGCGTCCTGGCTCCGACCGTTACTGCTTGGTTTGCAACCAACTATGGCTGGCAGGCTGCTTTGGCAGCAACTGCTGTAACCGGTATCTGCGGTGCTATTGCCTGGTTCTTTGTAAAGCCTGATAAAGCAATTGTATAATAAGAGATAAGCTATAACGCTTTTAAGACAGACACCTCGATATGCTTTAAGTATGTCGGTGGTGTCTGTTTTTGATTATGCTATTTTCTTACGCTGGACAAATAACGCAATATGCTGTATAATATCCTAGAAGTTCATAACAGACAGTTCGTAACCATCCTGTCTATAAATAAAACTACGGGCGATGTACTGGCGCCGGCCGGTATTTTTTATGTATGCAAGGATTTCGTCTGTAGATGACGGAATCCTTTTATATTTTGTGGACTTTGCCCGCTCATTAATTGGGAGGAGAAATGAAGGTTTTAGTATTATTAAGCGGTGGCGTAGACAGCTCAACCTGTCTGGCACTGGCAAAAGAAAAATACGGCGATAATGTTCTGGCTTTGTCGATGTCTTATGGTCAGAAGCATGCCAAGGAGCTTGCAGCAGCGCAGGCTATTGCCGATTATTATCATGTGGAGCTGATGCATATGGATTTGTCGAAGATTTTTGCGCACAGCAAATGCTCTCTGCTGCAGGGCTCGGATGAAAGTGTTCCGCACGCATCTTATGCTGAGCAACTGAAGGAAAGCAAGGGTGAGCCTGTAGGCACTTATGTGCCGTTCCGCAATGGCTTGTTCCTGTCTGCTGCGGCAAGCATTGCGCTGGAATATGAATGCAATGAGATTTACTACGGTCCCCATGCCGATGATGCTGCAGGCAATGCTTATCCTGACTGCAGTGTTGAATTTAATGAGTCGATGAATTTGGCAGTATATTTGGGAAGCGGCCGCAAGGTGCGTCTGGTTGCTCCGTTTGTTGATAAAACGAAGAAGGATATCGTTGCTGAGGGCTTGCGCTTAGGTGTTCCCTATGAGCTGACCTGGAGCTGTTATGACGGCGGCGAAAAGCCTTGTCATAAGTGCGGCACCTGTATTGACCGCGAGGCAGCCTTTGCTGCCAACGGTGTTGTTGATCCCTTAGCAGAGGCTTGAGGAGGTAAGGATAATGAAGAGCTTAAGTAATCAAAAATTAGTATTTTCCGCATTGTGTATTGCATTATATATTGTTGTGATGATTTGTACCCAAAGTTTTGCTTTTGGTCAGTATCAGATTCGTATTGCTACTGCGCTGTATGGTCTGAGTGCTATTTTCCCGTTTCTGATTCTGCCGTTTGGCTTGGCAAACGTTGTTAGCAACACGGTGATGGGCGGACTCGGTCTGCCGGATATTATCGGCGGTTTCATTGTCGGCATTGTAACAACCGGTATTATTGTTTTGGCTAAGCGTCGTGGCTGCGGCAACTGGATTATTTGGGCGGCAGTTACCTTTGTACCGGGACTTGGTGTTCCTGTATGGCTGAGCGTATTGCTGGATATTCCGTATCTGGTACTGGCAAGCAGTCTGCTGATTGGCCAGTGCATCTGCGGTATTGCGAGTGTAATGCTGGTTACCGCATTGGAACGTGTGGGAGCAGGCAAACTGTTTGCATTTGATGGAGGTAAGCAATAATGACAAGTGGCAGAAGTAAAGAAGAATTGCAGGGCGTAAGCCTGTTAGGCAATAAAACTGCTTATAAAAGCGATTATGCGCCGGAGGTTTTGGAATCCTTCCCGAATAAGCACCCGCAAAATGATTATTGGGTTAAATTTAACTGCCCGGAATTTACCAGCCTTTGTCCGATGACGGGACAGCCTGATTTTGCGACCATCTATATTTCTTATGTGCCGGACGAACGTCTGGTAGAAAGCAAATCTCTGAAGCTGTACCTGTTCAGCTTCCGTAATCACGGTGATTTCCATGAAGACTGCGTAAATATCATTATGAAGGATCTTATCAAGCTGATGGAGCCTAAGTATATTGAGGTTTGGGGCAAATTCCTGCCGCGCGGCGGTCTGTCTATCGATCCGTATGCCAACTACGGCAAGCCGGGAACCGAATGGGAGCAGGCTGCAAAGAAGCGTCTTTTCATGCATGATATGTATCCCGAAACAGTTAATAACAGATAAAAAAATTTTGAGCTGTTGCGTAATGCGGCAGTTCTTTTTTTGTGCTTACGAAACACCTCTGCTGATGAAAGGTATTTTCAGACAGCGTAAGTTAGCGATGGCTAATCAAAGAACGTTTTTTATAAATTTTTTTCAATAAACACTAATACAGCACTTTATTTCTTAATTAGAGTATGCTATAATGAGCTATAGACAAATAATTCACTTATTTGTATTGAATCCGTGGGACACGAAAAGTACCACGAGGGACAAAACGCGTCAAGGGATGTAACTGGTTATGGATAGTATTATTAATCTGCAAAAGAAAATTGTACCGGAGCTGACAGATCTGCTCGTACAGCGTTACCAGATTCTGCGTCAGGTGAGCCACGAAGCGCCGATAGGCCGACGTGCTCTGGCTGCAAGACTGGGACTCAGCGAAAGAGTGCTGCGTGCTCAGGTTGATTTTCTTAAGAAAAGCGGCTTGCTGGATTTTTCTTCCAGCGGCATGAGCGTGACTGATGAGGGAGCGGATATTCTTAAGGAGCTGGCGGATTATGTACGCAAGCTGCAGGATATTTCGTTTTTGGAAAGCACTCTCAGTGATACGCTGAAGATTGGCAAGGTTGTCATTCTCCCCGGTGATTCAGACCAGGAGGACGTTGTCAAACGCGAAATCGGCCGTACTGCAGCACATATTCTCAGCAAGCTGCTGAGCGATGGCAATAAGCATATAGTTGCTGTCAGCGGCGGAACTACTATGGCAGCGATGGCAGCAAATGTTTCCGGCTCCCAGCCTAATACGGTGGTTGTACCGGCACGCGGCGGCCTGGGTGATAATGTAGAACTGCAGGCCAATACGATTGCAACTGTTCTGGCGCAAAAGCTCGGAGCATCCTACCGTCAGCTTTACGTTCCCGACAGTGTAAGCGAGGATATCTTAAACAGTATTCTTAAAGAGGATATCGGTGTACGCGCTGTCGTTGATATTATCAAGCAGGCAGACATTCTTGTCCACGGTGTAGGCCGTGCCAGTGTTATGGCAAGACACAGACGCTTAGGCAGCGAGGTAATTGCCAAGCTGGAGGCAGATGGTGCTGTAGGCGAGGCGTTTGGTCAGTACTGTGCTTTAGACGGCAGACAGGTTTATATGACTAATAATGCCGGCTTGATGCTGCAGGATTTGCAGCATATAGGCACAATTATCGGTATTGCCGGAGGTAAATCGAAGGCTGCCGCAATTTTATCGGTTATCCGTGCTTCCAGACAGGATATTTTGATTACCGATGAGGCTGCAGCGCATGAGATTCTCAAAATGGCTAAAGAGCAATAAACAAGCGAAGCTCTTAAAGTATTAATTTGTTACTGAGCACATTTGTGCAAAATTTAGATTCTCTCAGAATTAAGGAGGAAATTATTATGACAAAAGTAGGTATTAATGGTTTTGGCCGCATTGGCCGCGAGGTTTTCCGTGTTGCATTCAACAATCCTGAGGTTGAGGTTGTTGCAATAAACGATCTTGGCGACGTCAAGACTCTGGCTCACCTGCTGAAATATGATTCTATCCATGGCATTTTCGATCATGAAATCAGCATCGAAGGCAACTTCATTATTGTTGATGGTCACAAAATCGAAGTATTCTCCTGCATGGATCCGGCAAAGATTCCTTGGGGCGAAGCTGGTGCTGAAATCGTTGTAGAATCCACCGGTCGTTTCACTGAAGGCGAAAAGGCTGCTGCTCACCTGCATGACACTGTTAAAAAGGTTATCATCTCCGCTCCGGCTAAAGGCGAAGATATTACCATCGTTATGGGTGTTAACGAAGACAAATATGATCCTGCAAAACACAACATCATTTCCAACGCTTCCTGCACCACCAACTGCCTGGCTCCGTTCACCAAAGTACTGCTGAACAAATTCGGTATTGAAAGCGGTCTGATGACCACTGTTCACTCCTACACCAATGACCAGAGAATTCTGGACCTGCCGCATAAAGACCTGCGCCGTGCCCGCGCTGCTGCTTGCTCCATCATCCCGACTACTACAGGTGCTGCAAAAGCAGTTGCTCTGGTTCTGCCGGAACTGAAAGGCAAACTGAACGGCTTTGCAATGCGCGTTCCGACCCCGAACGTTTCCATCACCGACCTGACCGTTCTGCTGCAAAAAGACACCACTGCCGAAGAAATCAACGCAGTGCTGAAGGAAGCTGCTGAAGGCGAACTCAAAGGCATCATGGGCTACAGCGACGAACCGCTGGTATCCCGCGATTACAACGGCTGCCCGCTGAGCTCCATCATCGACGGCCTGTCCACCATGATGGTTGGCCCGCGTATGGCTAAGGTTGTAAGCTGGTACGACAATGAATGGGGTTATTCCAACCGCGTAGTTGACCTGGCTGCTTATATTGCTAAAAAAGGTCTGTAATAAAGGAGATTCTTATCCGTGGATAAAAAAACTGTACGTGACTTAGACGTTGCCGGTAAAAAAGTACTGGTACGCGTAGATTTTAACGTTCCTCTGAATGATAAAGGCGAGATTACCGATGATACTCGTATCACCGCATCTCTGCCGACCATTCAATATCTGCTGGAGCAAAAGGCTGCCGTTATTTTAATGGCACATCTCGGCCGTCCTAAAGGACAGATTAAACCGGAATTGTCTTTGGCTCCCGTAGCTAAGCATTTGGGCAAGCTGCTGGGCAAAAAGATTCTGTTTGCTCCGGACTGCGTTGGTGAGGCTGCACAGGCTGCTGCCAGCAAGCTGAAACCGGGCCACATCCTGCTGCTGGAAAACCTGCGTTTCCATAAGGAAGAGGAAAAGAACGACATGGAATTTGCCGAGAAGCTGGCTTCTCTGGCAGATCTGTATGTCAATGACGGCTTCGGTGTATCTCACCGCGCACATGCTTCTGTAGAAGGCGTAACCCACTTCCTGCCTGCTGCTGCAGGCTTCCTGCTGGAAAAGGAAATCCAGTATGTAGGTCAGGCTGTAACCAACCCGCTGCATCCTTTCGTTGCTATCATCGGCGGTGCTAAGGTAAGCGACAAAATCGGCGTTATCAGCAACCTGCTCGATAAGGTTGATACACTGCTTATCGGCGGCGGTATGGCTAACACCTTCCTGGCTGCACAAGGCTACAAAATGGGCAAGTCCCTGGTAGAAGAGGATAAGCTGGACCTGGCTAAAGAGCTTCTGGCTAAGGCTAAGAAAAATAAAGTTAATATGCTGCTGCCTACCGATCTGGTAATGGCTGCTGCATTTGCTCCCGACGCCGAGCATGTAACCGAAAAGGTGAAAAACCTGAACCAGGCTTATATGGCTCTTGATATCGGTGCGGAAACCAGCAAGGCTTATGCGGAAGCTCTGGCTGACGCTAAGATGATTGTCTGGAACGGACCTATGGGCGTTTTCGAAATGGACGCGTTCTGCAAGGGCACTGAGGCTGTAGCGAAGGCTGTAGCTAAGAGCCGTGCTACCAGCATTGTCGGCGGCGGCGACAGCGTTGCTGCTATCGAAAAGCTGGGCCTGGCTAAACGCATTACCCACATTTCCACCGGTGGCGGTGCTTCTCTGGAATATCTGGAAGGCAAGGTACTGCCCGGCGTTGCTGCGCTTGATGACCTGCGCCGCAAAATGATTGCCGGCAACTGGAAAATGCACAAAACCGTAAGCGAGGCTGTAGAGCTTGCTGAGGACATTGTTATGGAAACTAACGGTACCTTAAACGAGGTTGTTATTTTCCCGCCGTTCACCGCACTGGAAACTGTTGCGGATGCTATCGACGGTAAGCACGTAGGCTACGGCGCACAGGATTTGCATTGGGAAGACAAGGGTGCCTTCACCGGCGCTGTTTCCGGTGCGATGATTGCCGATATCTGCGCTGAATATGTTCTCGTTGGTCACAGCGAACGCCGTACCATTTTCGGTGAGAACGAAAAAATTGTTGCCAGCAAGATTATTGCTGCTTACCGCAACGGCCTGAAGCCGATGCTGTGCGTAGGTGAAAATCTGGCTGAGCGTGAAGCAGGCAAAACTGCCCGCAAAATCAATATGCAGCTGAAGAGCGCTCTGCGTGTAATTACTGCAGAGAATGCAGAAAACCTTGTTGTTGCTTATGAGCCTATCTGGGCTATCGGCAGCGGTAAGGCTGCTACTCCGGAGGATGCTTTGGAAGTATGCACTCTGATTCGTGAAAAAATCGGCAAAATCTTTACTCCTGATATTGCCCGCAAGGTTCGTATTCTTTACGGCGGCAGTGTTAATGAAAAGAACGCTGCTTCCTTCAACCTCAGCGGTATTGATGGTGTACTGGTAGGCGGTGCAAGCCTGAAGGCTGACACCTTTGCCGCAATCGTAAGAAGCTTTTAATAAGACCTCGGAGAAAGCACCTGTTGCTTTCTCCTTCGTCTTTAGGAATTTGATAATGAAAAAACCAGTTTTACTAATGATTCTTGATGGTTGGGGCATTGCTCCCGCAGATAAAACAAACGCTGCGGCTATGGCAAAAACTCCTAACCTGGACAGTTATTTTGCAAATTATCCTCATACAACCTTGGAAGCCAGCGGCAAGGCTGTAGGTCTGCCGGCAGGCCAAATCGGCAATTCTGAGGTAGGTCACCTGAATATCGGTGCCGGCCGCATTATCTACCAAAGCCTGACACGCATTGACAAGGCGATTGAGGATGGCGATTTGTATAAGAACAAAAAGCTCAGCAGGGTGATGGACGAAACGAAGCAGGCAGGCAAGGCACTGCATCTTCTGGGACTGTTATCCGACGGCGGCGTCCATAGCCACATTGAGCATCTTCTGGCACTTATCTGCATGGCGAAGGTTAAAGGACTGACCAAAGTTTATGTGCATGCCTTTCTTGACGGACGTGATGTCGGTCCGAAAACAGCGCTGGAATATATCCATGAGCTGGAAGATGGTATGGCGCAGATTGGCGTAGGCAAGATTGCTACCGTCAGCGGACGCTATTACGCAATGGACCGCGACAAGCGCTGGGAGCGCGTGGAGCGTGTCTATAAAGCACTGGTGCTGGGTGAGGGCGGCAAGGCCGCAAGCGCTGCTGCCGGCGTAGAGGCATCCTATGCCGCAGGCGTAACGGATGAGTTTGTTGAACCCTTCACTGTTGATGGCGTAGATGGCAAAATCACTGCCGGTGACGGTGTGATTTTCTTCAACTTCCGTCCTGACAGAGCGCGTGAAATTACCCGTGCGCTGCATGATGAGGACTTCCCGTATTTTGCACGTCCCGAGGGCGCACGCCCTGTAAATTATGTGTGCATGACGCAGTATGATGCAACCATTACCGCACCGGTAGCCTTTCCTCCGGAGGAGATTAAGGATACCTTGGGTGAGGTGTTGGCACAGCATGGACTGCACCAGCTGCGCATTGCGGAAACCGAAAAATATGCGCATGTAACCTTTTTCTTCAACGGCGGTGTAGAAGCTCCGAATGCTAATGAGGAGCGTATTCTGATTCCGTCGCCGAAGGTTGCAACCTATGATTTGCAGCCGGAAATGAGCGCGGAAGAAGTTACGCAGGCACTTTTGGCAGAGCTGGATAAGGACAAATTTGATGCTGTTATCCTTAACTTTGCTAATCCGGATATGGTTGGTCATACCGGTGTGCTCAGTGCTGCGATTACCGCTATGGAAAAGGTGGACGATTGCGCCGGCCGTATTGTACGCAAGGTGCTGTCCCTTGGCGGCAGCGTGTGCATTACTGCGGACCACGGCAACTTGGAGAAGATGGCCGAAAGCGACGGTTCGCCGAACACCGCGCATACCACTAACCCTGTACCGTTTATTTTAGTAAGCGAAGAGCAGTACAAGCTGCATAACGGCATTTTGGCCGATATTGCACCGACACTACTGCAGCTGCTTGATATTAAACAGCCTGCCGCTATGACAGGTAAAACTTTGATAGATTAATCATGAGGTGATAAGAAATGGCAATGATTACTGAAGTTTACGCTCGCGAGATTCTGGATTCCCGCGGCAATCCGACCGTAGAAGTTGAAGTATGCCTGGAAGACGGCGCTATGGGACGCGCTGCTGTTCCTTCCGGCGCATCTACCGGCGTACACGAGGCTGTAGAGCTGCGTGACGGTGACAAAGAGCGTTACCTGGGCAAGGGCGTTACTAAAGCAGTTGATAATGTTAATGACATTATTGCCGAAGCAATTATTGGCTTGGACGCAACCCGCCAAACCGAAATTGATGAGCTGCTGGTTCGCTTGGACGGCACTCCGAACAAAGGCCGCCTCGGCGCTAACGCTATCCTCGGCGTTTCCATGGCTGTAGCAAAGGCTGCCGCTGCTTCCGTAGGCCTGCCGCTGTACCTGTATCTGGGCGGTGTTGCTGCCAAAGAGCTGCCTGTGCCGATGATGAACATTTTAAACGGCGGCGAGCATGCAGATAACAACGTTGATATTCAGGAATTCATGATTATGCCGGTTGGCGCTAAATCCTTCAGCGAAGCACTGCGCATGAACGCTGAAATTTATCATAACCTGAAGGCTCTGCTGAAGGAAAAAGGCCTGAGCACCGCTTTGGGTGATGAAGGCGGCTTTGCACCGAACCTGAAATGCAACGCAGATGCAATCGAGGTTATTCTCGAAGCAACCGAGCGTGCAGGCTATAAACCCGGCAAGGATATCGTTATGGCGATGGACGTTGCTTCCAGCGAATTCTATGTAGACGGCAAATACAAAATGACCGGCGAAGGCGTAGAAATGACCAGTGAAGAAATGGTTGATTATCTGGCTGGCCTGTGCGAGAAATATCCTATCATCTCTATCGAAGACGGTATGGCAGAGGATGACTGGGACGGTTGGAAGAAGCTCACCAAAAAGCTGGGCAAAAAAGTTCAGCTGGTTGGCGACGACCTGTTCGTTACCAACGAAGAGCGTCTGGTTCAGGGCATTGAAAAGGGCGTAGCAAATGCTATTCTGATTAAAGTAAACCAAATCGGTACCTTAACCGAAACCTTTAACGCTATCGAAACCGCAAAACGCGCAGGCTATACCTGCATCATCTCTCACCGCAGCGGTGAAACCGAAGACACCACTCTGGCAGATATTGCTGTTGCTGTAAACGCTGGCCAGATTAAGACCGGTGCTCCGGCACGTACCGACCGTGTTGCTAAATACAACCAGCTGCTGCGCATCGAAGAGGATCTCGGCAAGGCTGCAAAATATAACGGCATGAAGGTTTTCTACAACATTAAATAAAATTTGACAAAGCAATACAATTGCGCTATACTAATCTCGAAAAGAGATTGTGCAAATGTCATAGTTCGCACGCAAAAAGAAAAAGCCCCGGGATTGCGCCCCGGGGTTTTTCATTTTAGGCTAACTGCGCGCTATTTTCTGTCTAACCATTTGCAAATATAATAGCTGATTATACCTGCCATAACAGAAAGAATAAGAGATTGAGCAAATTCTGCCATAATTCGCCCCCTTTCCGCTGGAAAGAGTCGCAGCAAAGATATTAAAACATAATCTGTGAAAAAAATACTAGCTTTATAATTGGCTTTATGGTAAAATACTATGGTACAAAAATATGAGGAGGTAAGCTCTGTGATTGAAACTGTCTTGATGGTTCTTGAAGTTATCGTTTGCATAGCACTCATTGGCGCAGTTCTGCTGCAGTCCGGAAAAGGCGGCGGTATGGGCAGTACTTTCGGCGGCAGTGACGGTGCTTTTTTTGGCAAGGGCAATGATCTGGATACACTCATGGCGAAGGCCACGATTTACTTAGGTGTTGCATTTGCTGTTATTACTTTGGCGCTGGCAAAAATCAACGCTTAAGGCTGACGGGATTTTCCTGTTTTCCGCACTCATCATGTTACCAAGAGTGCAACCGCACTCTTAAAATTTTAAATTTTTTTATAAAAAGAAAGGGGTTTGGGTCTTGAATTTCTTAATGATCTCCATTGTTGTCGGCCTCATTGCACTCGCAGTTGCACTGATGCTGAGCAGCGCAATCGGTAAGGCTCCTGCTGGTACAGCACGTATGCAGGAAATTGCCGGTTACATCCACGAGGGCGCTATGGCGTTCCTGTTCCGCGAATACAAAGCACTGTCTGCTTTCGTAATCGTTGTTGCTATCGTAATTTCTATGTTCTTATCTCCGCTTACTGCAGTATGCTTCGTTGCAGGTGCAGTATTCTCCGTATGTGCAGGCTACATCGGCATGACCGTTGCTACCAAAGCTAACGTTCGTACTGCTGCAGCTGCTCAACATGGCGGCATGCCGGAAGCTCTGACAATTGCTTTCTCCGGCGGTGCTGTTATGGGTCTGGGCGTTGTTGGTCTGGGTATCGTTGGTGTTGCTGCTGCTTACATGCTGTTCGGCAACATTGATATCGTTACCGGCTTCGGTCTGGGCGCAAGCTCCATTGCATTGTTCGCTCGTGTTGGCGGCGGTATCTACACCAAAGCTGCTGACGTTGGCGCTGACCTGGTAGGTAAAGTTGAAGAAGGTCTGCCTGAAGATGACCCGCGTAACCCGGCTACCATCGCTGATAACGTAGGCGATAACGTAGGCGACGTTGCAGGCATGGGCGCTGACCTGTTCGAATCCTATGTTGGTGCTATCATCTCCGCTATTACTTTGGGTGCTGTTGCATATCCTGGCGGCGAAGGCATTATGTTCGTATTCGAGCTGGCTTTCGCTGGTATCATTGCTTCCCTGATCGGTGTATTCTATGCTCGTAGCAGCAAATCCACCAACCCGCAGGCTGCTCTGAACCATGGTACCTATGTTGGCGGCGTAATCGTAATTGCTGCTGCTTACTACCTGTCCACTTCCATCTTCGGTAACACTGCTGCATTCGTAGCTATTGCTTCCGGTCTGGTAGTTGGTCTGTTAATCGGTAAAATCACCGAAATCTACACCTCTGCTGATTATGCTTCCGTTAAGAAGATTGCTGAGCAATCCGAAACCGGTCCGGCAACCACCATCATCTCCGGTCTGGCTGTTGGCATGTATTCCACCTTCCTGCCGATGATCTTCATCTGCATTGGTGTAATCCTGGCATTCTTCACCATGGGCGGTGCTAAAGATGCAGGCATGGGCCTGTTCGGTATCTCCCTGGCTGCAGTTGGTATGCTGTCCACTACCGGTCTGACCGTAGCAGTTGACGCTTATGGTCCTATCGCTGATAACGCCGGTGGTATCGCAGAAATGTCCGAGCTGCCTCCTGAAGTACGTGAAATCACCGATACCCTGGACTCCGTTGGTAACACCACCGCTGCTATCGGTAAAGGTTTCGCTATCGGTTCCGCTGCTCTGACTGCTCTGGCTCTGTTCTCTGCTTATGCACACACTGTAGGTCTGAAAGCAATCGACCTGCTGAACCCTGTAACCCTGATTGGTCTGTTCATCGGTGCAACCCTGCCGTTCGTATTCGGTGCTATGACCATGGAATCTGTTGGTAAAGCTGCTTACCAGATGATCGAGGAAGTTCGTCGTCAATTCCACGAAATCCCCGGCCTGCTGGAAGGCAAAGCTAAAGCTGACTACCAAAAATGCGTAGACATCTCCACCGCAGCTGCTCTGCACGAGATGATTATGCCTGGTGTTATCGCTATCGTTGCTCCTCTGCTGGTTGGCTTCCTGTTCGGTACTGAAGCTCTGGGCGGCCTGATTGGCGGCTCCCTGGCTTCCGGCGTACTGGTTGCAATCCTGATGGCTAACGCTGGCGGTGCATGGGATAACGCTAAGAAGTTCGTAGAAGCTTCCGGCCGTAAACATACTCCGGTGCATGATGCAACCGTAGTAGGCGATACTGTAGGTGACCCGTTCAAAGATACTTCCGGACCTGCAATGAACATCCTGATCAAACTGATGACCATTGTATCCCTGGTATTTGCTCCTGTACTGGCAGCAAACGGCGGCATCCTGCTTGGCCTGTTCAAATAATTTTATAGTTAAGCTATAATCCACGCTGCTGCAGCATTAGCTGCAGCAGCTTTTTTGTTAAGTATTGTTATGAATAAATAATTGATAACTAAAAGAATAAATGTAACACTAAGGTCAAATTAATGTAAAATTAAGGGGGATTTAACAAAAAAACTTGCACTGTGCATTAAGGCATGGTATAATGCAACTATAGTTAAGAAGTGAAGATACTCTTCTTACCGACAAATATTGATTTATAAATCATTGTGAAGGAAAAACCGGCGAAGGATGACAGAGGAAACAAGGCAACTCTTGAGCGGAATTTGCGGGAGACTCCGGAAGGTGATTTGTAAAAATATAATTTCAGCAGTTTAAAAATACTGCTGCATCCTGAGGAGGAAACTACAATGAAAAAATCCTTAGTACTCGCAATGGCAATGGCTCTGGGCGTAACCGCTTCCGCTTACGCTGCTAACCCGTTCTCTGACGTTCCTGCTGGCCACTGGGCTTATGACAGCATCAACAAGCTGGCTGCTGCTGGCGTAATCGAAGGCTACGGCGATTCCACCTTCGGTGGCGACAAACTGATGACCCGTTATGAAATGGCTCAAATCGTTGCTAAAGCAATGGCTAAAGGCGCTAACGTTGACAAGCTGGCTGCTGAATTCGCTGACGAGCTGGACAACCTGGGCGTTCGCGTTGCTAACCTGGAGAAAAAAGCTGACAATGTTAAAATCACCGGCAACATCCGTTACAACTATGCTGACTATGATGAAGACGGTTATGCTACCAAACTGCGTTCCCGTATCTGGGTAAAAGGCCAAATCAATGATGACTGGACTTACACCGGCATGCTGGAAAACATTCAAAATCTGAAAGACAATGCTGGCAACGAAACCACTAACTTCCAACGCGCTTATGTTGATGGTAAAATCGGTGGCCTTGCTGTTGAAGCTGGTCGTCTGCCGCTGACCTTGGTTGATGGCAACCTGTATGACACCCGTGCTGACGGCGTTGTTGCTTCCTATGGCAAAGACGTTAAAGTAACCGGTTTCTATGCTAAACCGACCAACCAAGGTAAAGCTCTGAGCTCTACTGTAGATCTCGAGTATGATAATGTTTACGGTGCAAAAGTTGACGCTAAATTTGGCGCTGTAGCTGCAACCGCTGGTTACACTGTATTCCAAGATGCCACTTTCACTGATGGTGCATTCTCCGAAAAATGGGACGACAACAAGATCTGGAATGTTGGCGTAGCATTTGATTTGGCTAAAGACCTGAACCTGACTGCTAACTACATGGATTCTGACCAAGAAATCTATGGTGATGATGATGCTTTCGCGCGGGAAACAAAATAAGGACAAACAGAGCTTGTAGGGGCGGATTCTATATCCGCCCGTGCCCGTTTGCTGATGGCACGGCGCTGCGGGCGCATATAGAATGCGCCCCTACGGTGTCACGGAACGGTTATTCACCGTCCTCCGACACATCCTTGCTCTCGGCGTCGTACACCACAGGGCCGTCGCTGCCGACATCGCGCTCGGCGGCTTCGGCCTCGTCCAGGGCGTCGCCAATGGCACCCAAGGCCGCATTGGCGGCGGCAGAGGCCATGCGGTCCAGTGTGCGCAGCTCCATGGCGGCGTAGAGAATGCAGCCTAAATTCAGCGCACCTTCGGCAATCAGCAGGATGCCGCAGAGCATGACGGCGCTGACCGCCGCATCAAACGGGTGCAGCACCAGCAGTACGCCCAGGGCAACGGATACGATGCTGAACAGCAGCAGCAGCCACCATTTCTGCCCCTTGCGCTTGGCAAGGTCAATGGCGGTACCGATGCGGCTCAGGCCGTCAACGACGATGAAGATGCCGAACACAACGGGCAGAAAGCTGGTCACTACCTGCGGCTTTGCCAGTGTGAAGATGCCCAGCCCCGCCGTGATGACGCCGCCCACCAGCATGAACGGCGCGGTAAAGCCGGTGCCGCGGATGCGGGCATACTGGATCAGGCAGACAATGCCGGTGACAAGCACCACAACACCAAAAATGTTGCAGATCCAGAGCAGACTGGTCTCGGGCATGATGAGCAGCAGCATACCGATGACGATATACGCGAGGCTCAACAGCAGCATTCCGTTTTTGACATAGCGCAGCATAGTGAAAGGCTCCTTTTTACTTGTCGGCTTCCTGCATAGCCCTGGCGGCGGCCACGATCAGGTCGGCGCAGGCCTCGCGGCCCAGGGTCGCATTCAGGCACAGATCGTAGTTCTTGGCCTCGCCCCAGCGGTTCTCGGTGTAATAGTTGTAGTAGCTTGCACGGGCGCGGTCATGCTTGGCCAGCTGGGTCTCCCACAGGCGGTCCGGCATGTCCTTGGCGTCGGGGCGGCTCTTGGCAAACTGGATGCGGGTCTCCAGCGGCGCGTAGACGAAGGTGCGCAGCACATTGGGGCGCTCACGCAGGACGTAGTCACCGCAGCGGCCCAGAATGACGCAGGGGCCCTCGGCGGCCAGCTCCTTGATGACGTTGCTCTGCAAAATGTAGACCTGGTCGGCCAGGGGCATCGTGTTGCCCATCATGTACAGGCTGTAGATCAGGCTGCCGCTGCGCTGGTTCTCGCTGGCGGCAATGGCCTCCTCGGTCAGACCGCTCTTTTTGGCGGCAAGGGTGATCAGTTCCTTATTATATAAGGGAATACCCAGCTTGTCGGCAACAGCCTGTGCGATCTCGCTGCCGCCGGATGCGTACTCACGCGCCATAGTGATGACCATAGGTTCCTTCATACTGATACACCTCACAATATTTTATGTAGTATGCGCAAAAAGGCATACTATTCTGCCTATATTATAACCTGATTTTGTGGAAAACGCAAGAAAAAATTGCGGGAAAGGAGCAGTGCGGGCGGGGCTTTCGCGCCTTGCCGCCAGCGTTTGTCCCCACAAAAACAGCCCGCGGCAGAACACCGCGGGCAGGGAAAACAGAATGTCAAATTTTATTCGGTCACTTCGCCGGAAATCTCCTTGATCGCGGACACGGTTGCGGCGAGATTCTGCATGTCGCTGGGCACGATCAGCTTGGTGGCCTTGCCGTCAGCGACCTTCTCCATGGCCTCCATGCTGCGCAGGGCCAGATAGTTGTGGTTGGGGTTCGCCTCGTTGATCATGCGGATGGCATCGGCCTGTGCCTTCTGGACGGTCAGCAGGGCTTCGGCTTCGCCCTCGGCCTCGCGGATGCGCTGCTGCTTCACGGCCTCGGCACGCAGGATGGCGGACTCCTTTTCGCCCTCGGCACGGGTGATGGCAGCCTGCTTTTCGCCCTCGGCCAGCAGGATGGAGGCGCGCTTTTCGCGGTCCGCCTTCATCTGTTTCTCCATGGCCTGGCGGATCTCCACCGGCGGCTCGATGTTTTTCAGCTCGACGCGGTTGACCTTGATGCCCCAGCGGTCCGTGGCCTCGTCAAGGCTGGCGGTGATCTTCGTGTTGATGAGGTCGCGGCTCGTCAGGGTCTCGTCGAGCGTCATCGAGCCGATGATGTCACGCAGCGTCGTGGCGGACAGGTTCTCGATGGCCTGGATCGGGCGGTTCACGCCGTAGGCGTACATCTTGGCGTCAAACACCTGAAAGAAAACGACGGTGTCGATCATCATCGTGACGTTGTCGCGGGTGATGACGGGCTGCGGCGGGAAGTCGGCGGCCTCCTCCTTCAGCGAGACCTTGCGGGAGATGCGCTCGACAAACGGCGTACGGATGTGCAGGCCCGCGCCCCAGGTATCCTTGTAGACGCCGAGCCACTCGGTGACATAGGCGTTGGACTGCGGCACAATAACGATGCAGCGCACCAAAATCACCAGAATAATGATGAGCAGGATGGCAAAGACTAACAGCATTTGGGGGTCCTCCTTTTTCCTTTGTGATTTAAACCGCAGCCGCGTCAGCGGTCACGGGAGCGACAATAAGGATCGCACCGTCCACGGCCACGACCTTGCAGCGGGTGCCCTGCGGGAGTGTGACCTCGGCGCGGGCCTGCCAGTCCAGGCCGTCCACGCGGACCCGGCCCGGAAGGCCGGGCTCAATGTCCACAAGCACAACGCCCTGCTTGCCGATGGTCAGCGGCGAGCCGTTCGTGACAGGGGCACGGTGCGCGCCGCGCCGACTGATGAGCCGGGGCAGCATCAGGCCGAGCGTAATGGCCGATACAACGGCAAAAACAAGCATCTGCCAGCCAAAGCCGACATCAAAAAAGCTGACCAGCATGGCCGCAGCAGCGCCCACCGCAAACCAGACCGAGACAAGCGCCGTTGTGGCGGCCTCGACCATGATGAACGCCACGACGGCAACCAGCCATAAAATCGTATCAAACCACATGGAAATCTCCTTTCAGGGACAGAAAGCGGCTTTGTGACCACTTTAACATTATGACGGTATTCTGTCAAGATTGCCGAAGAAATTTTACAAAACTGCAGGAAAAGTGCAAAGGGTTGCAGCCCTCTTTCGAGCGGCTTTGCAGGGAGGGGCCTTGCCCCCGCCGCGGCGGGGTGAGGGCACCCCGCCCTACAGTTTGCTTGTAAGGGGGGATGTAGGGCGGCATGCCCTCATGCCGCCGGGATGTGTGCGGCTGCAGCAAAGTGCCCGGGGCGTCGGGGACACCGCCCCTTACAGCACCGACGCGCCCGGCAGGCGGGCACTGACGAGAATTTTCACGAAAAACATCGGTTTTACGTAAATTATTGTAATTTCCAATCGTACGGCTCTTTACCTTTTGAAAAAAAGTGGTATAACAGAAGCAAGTAAGATGAACAAAGTATGCGCTGTAAACAGTGTACCACAAAACAGGAGGAGCGACAATGAAAAATCGTTTTGACCGCACACCCCACACGATGAAGGACTGGCTGCTGCTGGCGGCGGGCGTCGCGGCGGTGTTTGCCGCGGCAGACTGGCTGCCGGGTGTGCTGCGTGGGGCCGGGGCGTTTCTCGGGCTGCTGGCACCGTTTGGCTGGGGGCTGCTGCTGGCCTATGTATTGGACATACCAACGCGCTTTTTTGCGCAAAAGCTCTTTGGCGGCAGGCGCGGCGGGGCGATGGCCGTCAGCTATGCGCTGTTTTTCGGTGCGCTGGCGCTGCTGGCGGCGCTCATCGTCCCGCAGCTCGTGCAGAGCGTGACGACCTTTGCCGGGCGGCTCGGCGCGTATGAGGAGACCATCCGCGGCCTGCTGGTCTGGGTGCAGAATACGTTCGGTATCGATACGGCCACGGCGGAACAGCTTGTGCAGATGGTGGGCACGGCACTGCAAAATTGGTTCGGCGGTTTGTCCCGCAGTGCGGCGCGTGCGGCGGCAGATTTCGTCTCCGGCGCGGCGGGGGCTGCGGGCAACGCCGTGGTGGCACTGGCCGCCAGCATCTACCTGCTCTCCGGCAAGGAGGCGCTGCTCCGCGCGGCCCGGGCGTGTCTGCACGCGGCGCTGCCGCCGCATGCCGCGGGCAGTGTGCTGGAAATCTGCCGTCTTGCCAACAAAATTTTCAGCGGCTACATCGGCGGGCAGCTGGTGGACGCCCTGCTCGTGGGCGGGGAAACATTTGCGCTGATGTCGATCTTCGGGCTGGAATACGCGCCGCTGCTGGCCGTGCTGGTCGGCGTGACAAACATTGTCCCGGTGCTGGGGCCGTTCCTCGGTGCGGTGCCGGGGCTCATCATCCTGCTGCTGGAATTGCCCTGGAAGGCGGCAGAATTTGCCATCATTATTTTTGTGGTCCAGCAGGTGGACGGCAACTTTATTGCGCCGCGCATTCTGGGCGGGGCCACCGGCCTGCCGGGGCTGGGCGTGCTGTTGGCCATCGTGGTGGGCGGGGCGTGGTTCGGCATCCCGGGCATGGTGCTGGGCGTGCCGACGCTGGCCGTGCTGGCGGCGCTGCTCAAACAGGCTGTCGGGGCAGGGCTGACGGCCCGCGGCCTGGATGAAAACGGTGAGCCGCGCCGGAATTTACCAGGCGGGCCGCAAGAAAATTAACAAGTTATTCCTTGCAATACAGGCGTGCATAGCGTACAATACTCTTGTAAAATGATGTAAAAGGAGCGGAGCATTTGAAAGAGGAACATATCTGGACCAAAAAGCCGGAAACGATGCTGGACTGGTTCTGCGTGGTCGGGGCCTGTATTGCGCTGTATCTGGCTTTGAACAATCTGGGGTACTTTCTGGGGAAAATCGGTGTGTTTATCGGCATCGTGTCGCCGTTTGCGGGCGGCATAGTCATTGCCTATGTGCTTGACCCGATGGTCAAGTTCTTCTACACAAAGCTGTTTAAAGAGAAGAAAAAGACGCGCGGATTCGCGATTCTTCTGGCGTATCTGGTGGCAATTCTGCTGCTTGTGCTGCTGGCATGGCTGGTCATCCCGCAGATCGTGGACAGCATCGCCATGCTGTTTACGAACTTCCCAAGCTACATACACAGCGTACAGGATATGCTGGGCATGGTTCAGGAGCGCTTCGGCGTTGACCTGTCGTCGGCCACAAAAGTGCTGGACGATTCCGAGGCGATGGTCAAGGAAATCTACAACATGGCCAGCGCCGCCATGCCGCAGATCGTGGCCAGCATCGGCAGCGTGGCATCGAACTTTGTGGCGATTTTCACCTCGATTGCGGCCAGCATCTATATGCTGGCGGACAAGGAGCATCTGCTCCATCAGCTGCGCACGCTGGCGCACGCCTTCCTGCCGGAAAAGGCTGCGGAAAACACGCTGCGCATCTGCCATTATGCCAACGTGAATTTCACGGGCTTCTTTGTGGGCAAGATCATTGACTCGGCCATCATCGGCGTTATCACGTTTGTGGCAATGGCGATCCTGCGGCTCGATTTTGCACTGCTCATCAGTGTGTTTATCGGCATCACGAATATTATCCCGGTATTTGGCCCCTTCATCGGAGCGATCCCCAGCATCTTCATTCTGCTGTTGGTTGACCCGATCCAGGCGGTCATCTTCGGCGTGCTGATTCTGGTCATCCAGCAGGTGGACGGCAACTTCATCGGCCCGAAGATCCTGGGCTCGTCCATCGGCATCTCTGCCTTGTGGATCCTGTTTTCCATCGTGGTCGGCGGCGACCTGTTCGGTCTTGTGGGCATGGTCGTCGGCGTGCCGCTCTTTGCGACCTTCTACGGCCTGGCGCAGGAATTTGTACACTATATGCTGGACAAGCGCGGGCTGGACAGTGAGGGTAACCACGTTGGTGAAGTGGTGGAGGATGAGGAGAACGTGTTTGAGTGATGCAAGGGGGGAACGGGCGGTGTAATGCACGCCCGGCAAAGCCCCTCCGGCCATCGCTGGCGCTCGGCCACCTCCCCTGTGAGGGGGAGGCTTTAAACGCGGGCGAAGCCGCCTGAGGGACTCTGCCCGTTTACGGCTGCCCGGCACTTGGCCCCCTCTGTCCTTTCTTTGTAAAGAGAGGACCAAAGAAATTTCAGCGTCTTACCCCAAAAGCAAAGCACCTGTTTACTGCTTTTTACCGCAGCAAACAGGTGCTTATTTTTTATGGCTTTGTCTGTGGCTGATTCTGTGCGCCCGGCAACAGGGTCACCACATCCCGCAGCAGCACCAGCGGGCTTTCGCCCTTCTGCACGCGCAGGCTGAAATAGGGTCGGCCCAGTGCATTGTACAGCACCCGATGCGGGAACTTTTCCATGACCTCGCCCAGCTGCTTTGGCCCGACGATGTCACTATACAAAATCAGCTGGTCGCCGCGCTGGACGATCTCCGCAATGCCGACGCGGGCTGCGGTCACGCGCACGAGGGAGACGTCCACCAGCCCCTGCACGCTCTTGGGCGGGCTGCCATAGCGGTCGATCAGCTCGTCGAGCACGTCCTCGGCGTCGCTCGTCGTCTCGATGGCCGCAATGCGCTTGTATGCCTCGATGCGCCCGGCAGCGTCCGGGATATATTCCTCCGGCAGGAATGCGTCCACGGTGATATCCACCAGGCAGTCGCTCTTGTCGGGGGCGGGGACCTCGCCGCGGGCCGCGGCAATGGCCTGACCCAGCATCTTCACGTACAAATCGTAGCCGACGGCCTCCATGTGGCCGTGCTGGCTGTGGCCCAAAAGACTGCCCGCACCGCGGATCTGCAAGTCGCGCATCGCAATGCGGAAGCCCGACCCGAACGACGTGAACTCCCGGATGGCCGAAAGCCGCTTGGCCGCGATCTCGGTCAGCACCTTATCGCGTGTGAAGGTGAAATACGCATACGCCTTGCGGGAGCTGCGTCCCACGCGCCCGCGGATCTGGTACAGCTGGCTCAATCCCATGCGGTCCGCATTTTCAATAATCAGCGTGTTGCAGTTGCGCACGTCTACGCCGGTCTCAATTAAGGTGGTGCAGACAAGGATGTCGATCTCGTTGTCCAGCAATTGCTGCCACACCGACGAAATCTGTTCCTCGGTCATCTTGCCGTGGGCAATGCCGATACGCGCCCCGGGCACGAGCTTGCCCACCCGCGCGGCGCATTCCTCAATGTTGTCCACGCGGTTGTGCAGGTAGTATACCTGCCCGCCGCGGGCCAGCTCCTTGCGGATGGCCTCGGACACGATGCCCTCGTCGTACTCGAGCACATAGGTTTCAATCGGCTGGCGCTCAAACGGCGGCTGCTCAATTGTGCTCATATCGCGGATGCCCGACAGCGCCATGTTCAGCGTGCGGGGGATCGGCGTGGCCGACAGCGTCAGCATATCGACGCCGATGAAGCTCTCTTTGAGCTTTTCCTTGTGCTTGACGCCGAACCGCTGCTCCTCGTCGATGATGACAAGGCCCAGGTCCTTGAATTTCACATCGCCGGACAGCAGCCGGTGCGTGCCGACTACAATGTCCACGGTGCCGTCCTTCAGCCCGCGCAGCGTCTCCTTCTGCTCCTTGGCGGTGCGGTAGCGGGACAAAAGCCCGATGCGGATGGGGAAGGACTCCATGCGGGTCAGCGCGGTGTTGAAGTGCTGCCACGCCAGAATCGTCGTGGGGGCCAGGATCGCGCACTGCTTGCCGCCCATCACGCATTTGAACGCGGCGCGCAGTGCGACCTCGGTCTTGCCGACGCCGACGTCACCGCAGAGCAGCCGGTCCATCGGCCACGGCTCCTCCATATCGTGCTTGATGTCCGCCGCGCAGGTCAGCTGGTCGGGCGTTTCCTCATAGGCAAAGCGCTGTTCAAAATCACCCTGCCAGGTGTCGTCGGCGGGGAAGGCGTAGCCGTGCGCCTGCTTGCGGCGGGCGTACAGCTCGATCAGCTCCTTCGCCATCTGCTCCGTCGCAGCCTTGACCTTCTTGCGGGTCTTGGCCCAATCGCTGCCGCCCAGGCGGCTCAGCTTCACGTTGTCGCTGTCGCCCGGCGCAGTGTAGCGGGACAAAAGGTCCAGCTGGGTGACGGGCACGTACAGCACGTCCTTTTTGTCGTACTCGATGCGCAGGTAGTCCTTTGTGACGCCCTGCACGGCCATCCGCTGGATGCCCGCGTACCGCCCGATGCCGTGGTTCTGGTGGACGACCAGATCACCCACCGAGATTTCGCTCAGGCTGTTCAGCGCGTCCTTATTGCGCTTTTTCTTCTTCTGTGCGCCGCTCACGCCGAAGGCGCGGGCCGTAAACACGGCGTATTTCGCAAACGGCAGGCTGCACCCGGCGGAAAGCTGCCCCGGCAGGATCTGCACCAACCCGGCGCTCGGCTCCGCCGCCGCGTCCGTCGTGACGTTCAGCCCTTTGGTGCGCAGGTCGGCGGCCAGACCTGCCGCCGCACGGGGCGTGCCGGCCATGACCGTGACCGCCGTGCCGCCGCTGCAAAGCGGTTGGATGTCCTCCAGCAGCGCCGCGACCTCGCCGCCCCAGGCGGGCAGCGTGTGGGCGGGTGCGTTGACGATGGTTTTCAGCGGCACATCGGGCATGCTGCGGGCAAAGTTCTCGGCACAGAGCGTGCGGTGCGCGGCGCACTGCGCCCAGAGCCAGCCGCTCTCGGCGTAGAGCTTATCCAGCCCCGCCGCCAGCACGCCGTCCTCCAGCAGGGCGGAAAGTTCCTCGCCCCGGCGGAACGCGGTGGCGCGCTCGGCCTCCCGCAGGGAGGCCGGCTCCTCCAGGATCAGCAGCGGATCGTCAAAGTAGTCTAAAATCGTCGCGGGCTCGGGGTAGCGCAGCGTGAGATATTTGTCCATGTTGACGGGCATCGCGCCGCCGTCCAGCTGTGCCAGGTCCGCAGCGGTGCAGGTCTCTAAGGCGGTGCGCCGCCTGCCGCGGGCCTTTTTGATATAGGAGCGGATCTTCTCCGCTGCGTCGGCGGGCTGACCGAACAGTATCTCCCGCGCGGGGGAGACGTAGATTTTTTCAATCGGCTCGTCGCGGCGCTGGGTCGCCAGATCGAAGGTGTGCATCGTGTCGATCTCGTCGCCCCAGAACTCCATGCGGGCGGGCTGCTTCATGTCGGGCGCGTAGATGTCCGCAATGTCGCCGCGGATCGAAAACTGACCCGGGCCGTCCACCTGGTCGCGCCGCGTATAGCCTGCGCCGTACAAAAGCGCGGTCAGCTCGGCGCGGGGCAGTGTGTCGCCGGGGCGCAGGCTGCGGGTGTTCGCGCAGAAATCCGCCCGCGGCGTCGTGTATTGGGTCAGGCCCTCGTCGGGCACGCAGACGGCCTGCAGCCGCCCGCCGACGAGGTCGCCCAGCACGGCCAGACGGCGGTATTCGTACTCGCGGCCCGTGCCCTCGATGGGGCGCAGCACATAGTCGCGGGCAGGGAACACTGCCGCCGCCACGCCCAGCGCGTTCAGGTCGCCCGCAAACCGGGTCGCCTCGGCCTCGCCGGGCGTCACGATGCAGAGCGGTTTGTCGAGGGCCTTCGCCAGCGCGGCATAGACCATCGCCCGGCCCGACCCCGGTATGCCAAATAAGGCGCAAGCCCCCGGACCCCCGAGCGCCTGCGCCAGTCTTGCGTATTCGTCTGTTTTGGTGAAAAGTGCGTTGAACATAAAAGAACCCATTGTATAAAGCAAACGTAGGGCGGGGTGACCTCACCCCGCCGCGGCGGCCTGAGGTCAGGCCGCCCTACGTCTGACCGAAAATTGGCTTCTTGCTTATCAGCCGTTCAAGAACTCCGTCTTGAGCCAGCCGTAGGTGCCGTTGTAGTTCACAACGACCCAGCTGCCGTCCTCATTGGTGCCCAGCGCGGTGACGCTGGTGGAGGCGGGCACCTGACCGATCTTGTCATAGTCGGTGCCGGGGCCGCTGCGCATGTTCAGGTTATTGCCGTCGGTCACGGTGTAGGTCGGCTGCTCACCCTCATTATAATAGGTGGTGGGCTGCACGCTCAGGCCCTCGTACTCGGGCACGGGCGTGGGCTCCGGCGTCGGCTCGGGGGTGGCCTCGGGCTCGGCGGGCGCCTCCTCGGCAGGGGTGCTCTCTGCGGTAAAGTTGTCGGCGGTGGGATCGTCAACGCCCTCCACGGGGGCACTGCTGCTGATGGTATCGCCGGAGGCAGGCTGGCTGCCGCCGGTTTTGCCGTCAAGGGTGCCGCTCAGCAGCAGGACACTGAAAATGATGCAGGCGACGAGCGCTACAGCGCAGAGCACCAGACGGGTCATTGCTTTTTTACGGATTTCACTCATGATTCACGTCCCCTTAGTGGTTGAACTTGTTCTGGGCGTACTGCAGATTGTCGTCCATCAGCAGCTTGCAGGCTTCCTCAATGTCCGGGTAGCGGTCCGTCATGGCCTTGCGGTCTGCGGCAGGCAGCTTGCCCAGCACCCAGGCGGCCAGGTCGTACTGCGGGTTCGGTTTGGCGCCGATGCCGATGCGGATACGGCTGAAATGGTCGGTGCCCAGGCTGGCAATGATGCTTTTCAGCCCGTTGTGCCCGCCGGCAGAGCCGTGGGGCCGGATGCGCAGATGTCCCGGCTCCTGGGTGATGTCATCGCACAGCACAATGATGTGGTCTGCCGGGATCTTGTAAAAGTTGGCGGCGGGGGCAATGCTCTGGCCGCTCAGGTTCATGTAGGTCAGCGGCTTGAGCAGCACGACCTTGTGGCCGTTCACCTGTGCCGTGCCGTACAGGCCCTGCCATTTGGCTTTGGCAATGTCGCACTGCCACTGCGCGGCCAGATAGTCCAGCGCCTCAAAACCGGCGTTGTGGCGGGTGCCGTCATATTTCGGTTCGGGGTTGCCCAGTCCGGCAATCAGCCAGTCCGCCCCGGAGGTCATTTCGAACATAGATATATCCTTATGAAAAATCGTGAAGTACCGTAGGGGCCGGGCATACCCGGCCCGGCAGCGTAAGATAAGCGGCTGCTTATGGGAAGGCTACGGGGCGTCGAGGACGCCGCCCCCTGCAACGCTTTACTTCCCTTTCTTCTCCGCTTCCAGCTTCTGCTTCTTGGCGATATACTTCTCCAGCTTGCGCTCGCCCCAGCCGTCGATCTCGGCCTGCTTGGCGCGCTCGATGCCCAGCGCACCGGCGGGCACATCATGGCCGATGGTGGAGCCGGCAGCCGTGAACGCATGGTCGCCGATGGTGACGGGTGCGACCAGGTTCGTGTTGCAGCCGATGAACGCATAGTCGCCGATGGTCGTGTGGAACTTGCCCTCGCCGTCGTAGTTGCAGGTGACGGTGCCGCAGCCGAAGTTGCAGTACTTGCCCACCGTGGCATCACCGATGTAGGTCAGGTGGCTGACCGTGTTGCCCTCGGCAAAGTCGGCATTCTTCGTTTCGACATAAGCGCCCAGATGGCAGCCCTCGGCGGTTTTGGTGCCGACGCGCACATGGGTGAAGGGACCGATCTTGTTGTTGGGGCCGATGTGGCTCCCATAGCACTGGCTGGCATTGATCGTGGACCCGGCGTCAACGACGGTATCCTCCAGCAGGGTGTTGGGGCCGATGACGCAGTCCGGGCCGATGACCGTCTGGCCGCGCAGGATGCAGCCCGGCAGGATGGTCGCACCGGGGGCAATGATGACCTCCGGCTCAATGCAGACGTTATCACTGATAAAATTCACGCCGTTATCCAGATGGCGCTCAAACGTGGCGGCATAGCGCTGCTGTGCCAGCTCGAAATTCTCTCTTGCGGTAGACATATAGCGGTTCTTCCTTTATACACTCATTTCGCGCCCGCGGCGCACGGGGGCTGCCGACGGACCTTATACCTATGGCAATACCGCATAATTCTAAGTGCCGATACACCGAAGCGGTGCTTACGCCGTAAGGCGGGAATTATGCGGTGCTGCCCTATATATTGTATAACATGCGGCGCATTTTAGCAAGCCGAAAAACGCCGTTCGCCGCAAAAATTTACCGCGGCACTCAAAAAGAAAAAAGTGACAGTTCAAAAAATATTTCGAACTTCCCACCCATTATAAAATACACGATTTTTGTGCAAATTGCAATACCTGAACCAAAAAAGTTTGGCTACTTTTCAGCGAAACTATTGAGCATTTTTTTAACAATCTACTGGAAATCTGTCTTTTGGTCTGTTATAATGGACTATGCAAACATGATTTATGTGATGCAAACACGTCACCAATTTGGGAGGTAACTATGAGCAAGAAATTCTTGTATCTGTTCAAAGAGGGCCATGACGCCTTCGGCGGCGACCAGACCACCATGAAGAACACTCTGGGTGGTAAGGGTGCCGGCCTGGCCGAGATGACCCACGCCGGCATGCCGGTTCCGCAGGGCTTCACCATCACCACCGAGGCCTGCACCCAGTACTATGCTGACAACCGTGAGATCAACGATGAGATCAAGGCAGACATCTTCAAATACATGGGCATCCTCGAGGAGCAGACCGGTAAGACCTTCGGCTCCATCGAGAACCCCCTGCTGGTTTCCGTCCGTTCCGGCGCACGTCAGTCCATGCCCGGCATGATGGACACCATCCTGAACCTCGGCCTGAACGATCAGGCTGTTGAGGGTCTGGCCAAAAAGACCAACAACCCCCGTTTTGCCTACGACTGCTACCGCCGCTTCATCCAGATGTACTCTGACGTCGTCATGGAGCTGGGCAAGAGCTTCTTCGAGGAGCGCATCGACGCTATGAAGGAGCGCAAGGGCGTCAAGCAGGACGTTGAGCTGGACGCCAACGACCTGAAGGAGCTCGTCAAGGAGTTCAAGCAGATCTACCTTGAGAAGCAGGGCGAGGAGTTCCCGCAGGATCCCAAGGAGCAGCTGATCGGTGCCGTCAAGGCCGTTTTCCGTTCCTGGGATAACCCCCGCGCCAACGTGTATCGTAAGATGAACGAGATCCCCTACGAGTGGGGCACTGCCGTCAACGTGCAGCAGATGGCCTTCGGTAACTCCGGTATGCGTTCCGGCACCGGCGTTGCCTTCACCCGTAACCCCGCCACCGGCGAGAAGAAGCTGATGGGCGAGTACCTGATCAACGCTCAGGGCGAGGACGTCGTCGCCGGTATCCGTACGCCTTCTCCCATCAGCAAGCTGCATGAGGAGATGCCCGAGGTCTACGATCAGTTCGTTGAGATCGCTACCCGCCTCGAGAACTACTACAAGGATATGCAGGACATGGAGTTCACCATCGAGGATGGCAAGCTCTTCATGCTGCAGACCCGTAACGGCAAGCGCACCGCCCAGGCTGCTCTGCAGATCGCCTGCGACCTGGTCGACGAGGGCGTTATCGACGAAAAGACCGCTGTTCTGCGCGTCGAGCCCAAGCAGCTGGACACCCTGCTGCACCCGCAGTTTGATGCTGCCGCTCTGAAGGCCGCCGAGGCAATCGGCAAGGGCTTGGCCGCTTCTCCGGGATCTGCCTGCGGCCGCGTCGTATTCTCTGCTGAGGAGGCCGAGGAGAAGGTCAAGGACGATGCTTGGAAGAAGGTTGTTCTGGTCCGTCTCGAGACCTCTCCCGAGGACATCGTCGGCATGCAGGTCTCTCAGGGCATCCTGACCGTCCGCGGCGGTATGACCAGCCACGCTGCTGTTGTCGCCCGCGGCATGGGCACCTGCTGCGTCTCCGGCTGCGGCAACGATAACAACGTCGCCATCGACTATGACGCCAAGGTCATCACCATCAACGGCCACACCTTCCACGAGGGTGACTGGATGAGCATCGACGGCTCCACCGGCAACATCTACGAGGGCCAGATCGCTACCGTCGCTTCCACCGAGAACGCCAACTTCAAGCGCTTCATGGGCTGGGCTGACGCAAACCGCCAGATGAAGGTCATGACCAACGCCGACAACCCGCGTGACGCGCAGAACGCCGTTGACATGGGTGCCGAGGGCATCGGTCTGTGCCGTACCGAGCACATGTTCTTCGCCGAGGACCGCATCAAGGCTGTCCGTGAGATGATCTGCGCCCGTACCGTTGAGGAGCGCAAGGCTGCCCTGGCTAAGGTCGAGCCGTTCCAGGAGGCCGACTTCACCGCTATGTACCGCATCATGGGCGAGCGTCCGATGACCATCCGTTATCTGGATCCGCCGCTGCATGAGTTCCTGCCCACCAAGGCCGAGGACATCGAGGCTCTGGCTAAGGACATGGGTATGTCCACCGAGGAGCTGAACAACGTTGTTGTCAGCCTGCACGAGTTCAACCCCATGATGGGTCACCGTGGCTGCCGTCTGGCTGTTACCTATCCCGAGATCGCCGAGATGCAGACCAACGCTGTCATCAAGGCTGCCCTCAAGGTTTCTGCCGAAACCGGCAAGATGATCACCCCCCACATCATGATTCCTCTGGTTGGCGAGGTCAAGGAGCTGAAGTTTGTCAAGGACGTTGTCGTCAAGACTGCCGATGCCCTGATCGCCGCTGCCGGTGTTGACATGAAGTACGAGGTCGGCACCATGATCGAGATCCCGCGTGCTGCTCTGACCGCAGGCGAGATCGCCAAGGAAGCTGACTTCTTCAGCTTCGGCACCAACGACCTGACCCAGATGACCTTCGGCTTCAGCCGTGACGACGCTGCCAAGTTCCTGACTGCCTACTACGACACCAAGATCTACGAGAGCGATCCGTTCCAGCATCTGGATCAGATCGGCGTTGGCAAGCTGGTCAAGATGGCTGCCCACGATGGCCGCGCGACCAACCCGAACCTGGGTCTGGGCATCTGCGGCGAGCACGGCGGCGATCCCAGCAGTGTCGAGTTCTGCCACAACGTTGGCCTGGACTACGTCAGCTGCTCTCCCTACCGTGTTCCCATCGCCCGCCTGGCGGCCGCACAGGCAGCTATTAAAAATCCCAGGGCGTAAAATTGTTGCATAATATGCACAAAACGCTCACGTAAATAGCTAAAATGAAGCGCATCACCCGTAAAAAGGTGGTGCGCTTCTTGTTTTTAGTACAAAATTGATATGCTAAGGGGGAAAGTGTATCATTTTTCGGGGCAAGCTATTGCGTTTGTTTCCCCCCCACACCCCCTTTCAGCCAGCTGAAGTGATAAAAGCCAGCTGAAAAAGAGAATATTCGTATGCTTTGCACCTTACCTGTATCGGGCAAGGTGCTTTTTTATTACAAACTTGGAGGTAGTCCTATGGGTAAATATCAGAAGAACATTGAAAATGCCCGCAGCGTCACGATTATGCAGTATCTGACCACCTGCCACCCCGGTGAGCTTGTCCGAAAAACAGACGATGAATACTGCACCAAAACACACGGAAGCCTTGTGATTGCGCCGAGCAAGGATCTGTTTCACTGGTTCTCGCAGAATATCGGAGGAAGAAGTGCGCTGGATTACATGACGAATTCCTGTTTTCTATAGTTTCAATTATGGTGGAAAGTATTTACTTCTGCCCATTGACAGCTTGCTTGATCCCATTGATTTGAGATAATCACGTTGATGTTGTTTGTCTGAAATGCTATACTAATATCAAATCTTACATATTCTTTCGGGAGGTATCATCTTATGCCCAGAACCAAAGGCAGCAAGAACCGTGTTACCGCATCTACCGACTTCGATGCTCAGATTGCAAAGCTGCAGAAAGACAAGGTGATGCTCGAAGAGGGTCTTTCCAAGACTGTCGCCCAGAACGAAGAGCTGAAAACCGATATAAAGTCTCTGCGTGAAAGTCTAAAGCCGCAGAAGGCGGAGATCAAGCAGACCGAAAAGAAAATCGCAAAGCTGGAGGCCAAGAAGGCTGCCGCAGAGGCGAAGGCCGCCGAGGCTGCTAAGAAGGTCGAGGCCGAAGCTGTGCTGAAGAAGCTGCTGGCATCCGGCATGACGGCTGATGAGATTCTCGAAAAGCTGAAATAAAGGAATATGCTGTGTGGACTGAACTTCGGAGGTCCGCACAGTGCGTTTGAAGTGCGTCATATAGTTTGTGACGGAAATAAAAGAAATGGAGTGTACAAGAATGAATTTATCAAAAATACATCATATTGCAATTATTGTATCTGACTATGAAGCCGCAAAGGATTTCTATGTAAACAAGCTGGGCTTCTCTGTTGTCAGAGAAAACTACCGCCCGGAGCGTAAGGATTGGAAGCTGGATCTTCGTGTTAATGAACACACGGAGCTGGAAATTTTCGCTGAAGAGAATCCACCGAAGCGCGTGAATCGTCCGGAGGCCTGTGGTCTACGCCATCTTGCGTTCTGCGTTGATAATGTGGAACAGACAGTGAATGAGCTGGCAGAGGCTGGAATTGAATGTGAGCCGATTCGTGTGGATAGTTATACCGGCAAAAAGATGACTTTTTTCCACGATCCGGATGGCCTGCCGCTGGAACTGCATGAATAATTATGGAAGATAAAAGACCATATAAAGCCAGAAATCCGGGTGGTGGTCGGAAAAAGCGGAAACCGGAGTAAATGCCGGAAAAAAGCTGAAAGAACAGTTGGATGCTGCTGTTGTGCTTTATAATTCCGAGATGTCATTGCAAGCTATCGCAGACGCACTGTCCCTCAACCCTATCAAGGTTCGGAAGTTGCTCATCACAGCTGGGGTCTATGAGTCGGACACGGCAAAGCTCGTCCAGCAGACGTTCAATACCTTTAGAGAAACACAGAACTACTCCACTGCTGTCACCTCTACCATGACCGCTCTGAATTTGTCCCGTCCCTCTGTGACCTCTTATCTGCCGTATGAAAAAGGCGTGTACTTCCCGGAGGAGGCTGACGCAGCCAATATCAGCACCGGTGCAGAGCGGCAACGCCACTACCGAGCTGTGGTTGCGCTGAAGAAGGATCCCTGTGAAGAAAACCTCTGGAAGTGCGTGGTGGCTTTTCGGGAATACAAGTTCAAAACCCTGTCCGGCTTGCTCTTTACCTATAAGCTGAAGAAGGGCAGGGAAGATGAGTTCACCAAGGAACTGTGGATCGACCGTAGAGAAGGGAGCAAAAGCCTTGCTTGGAGTTCCGTGATGCTGGCGTATCACAATATTGGTAAAATCGGAGCGGTAGTGGATCGACCCAAGGCGCTGGGAGATATCCGGGGTGTGTCGTATATTTATGGGATGTTCTACCGATTTGGTTTGATCAACGTGCCAGACAGGGTCAAAGAAAAGATGTCGAAGTGACAAGGACACGATAGTATAGTTTGTGGCAAAAATAAAACTGCCCTCGGTGGATACCACAGAAGGCAGTCGGTTTATTCCTCACTGACCATGACGGCATATGAACTGGTCATCGGGTCAACAGCTCAAAATGATTCCGCTTGGTGACGAGCAGCCCTTCCTTTTGCAGCATGGAAAGCTCCACTGACATGGCGGAACGCTCCACGCAGAGAAAATCCGCCAGCTGTTGACGATCAAAGGGAATGTCAAAGGACAGAGAGGACTGCCGGATGGATTCGGCAGACAGGTAAGACAGCAGCTTTTCCCGTGTGGTCCGCTTGCTGACGTGGGTGATTTTGTCGTTAAAAAGCAATATTTTGCTTGCCAGAACGCTGACCAGATTGCGGATGAGTTTCTGGTGATGGTCGCAGGCGCTGGGGCAGGAGGTGAGCAGCCGCCTGACGTTCAGCAGCAGGATTTCGCAATCCTCCTGCGCCACCACGCTGATGTTCAGGATAGCACCGGGGGTGGCGGCGTAAGGCTCCCCGAAAAAGTCCCCGACATTGCATTTGGACAGGATGTTGCGGTGCCCCCAAGGGCCCTCCTGTATCACAAGGGCGGAGCCGGACAGCACAAGCCCCATGACCTCCGTGGATTCTCCGGCACGGAAGATATAGGAGCCGCGGGGGCGGACGCTCTTTACAGCACTGACACAGTGCAGGATGGACAAAATCTCATCGTCGGTAAGCCCGCCAAAGAAGGGGCAGCTCCGCAGAAGGGGCAGATATTTTTGCATAAAGGCTCTCCTTGTTGGAAATCAAACATACAAGATGGCTTTATTATACTATAATAAACCTGCAAATGCAAAAAATACCTACAATAGGAGAGAATAGATATGATTCGGAAGATCATCCATATTGACGAAGAAAAATGCAACGGTTGCGGGCTGTGCGCAACCGCCTGCCATGAGGGAGCCATCGACATCATCAACGGCAAGGCAAAGCTGGTGCGGGAAAATTTCTGCGACGGCTTTGGAGATTGTCTGCCGGGCTGTCCCACAGGAGCCATCACCTTTGAGGAGAGGGAAGCCCCGGCTTATGATGAGGCTGCGGTGCAGGAAAACAAAAAGAAAAAGGAACTGCAGGAGAAGATGAAGCACCTCCACGAGGGCGGCTGCCCAGGCTCTCGGATGCGGATGCTGGAACAGCCGGAGAACAACGAAAGTGCAGCCTCTGCCCCTGTGCAGTCGGTTTCCCGCCTGCGAAACTGGCCGGTGCAGATCAAGCTGGCGCCTGTCCATGCGCCCTACTTTGCGGGCGCAAAGCTTTTAATTGCAGCGGACTGCACAGCCTACGCCTATGCCAATTTCCATCAGGAGTTTATGAAGGGCAAGGTGACCCTGATCGGCTGCCCGAAGCTGGACGCTGTGGATTACAGCGAAAAGCTCACCGATATCCTTCGCAATAACGACATTCAGAGCGTGACTATCCTCCGTATGGAGGTGCCCTGCTGCGGCGGTTTGGAGCTGGCCGCGAAAAAGGCACTGCAGACCAGCGGAAAGTTCATTCCGTGGCAGGTTGTTACCATCTCCATCGATGGAAAAATTTTGGAGTAAATAAACAGAGAAATTTTCAAGAGGGAACGCATTGTCGTTGGCTTAATTGCGGGCGATATTTTTCCTCGCATACAAAAATGCTCCCTATATAGCTTTCAGTGTTTTATTTCACTGTTGGCTATATAGGGAGCATTTTTGTTTTAAGAGTTGTACTGAAAGCTCGATATCGAAAAAGCAATGTACAAATCCAACCAAAAACGCCTGTAAATTTGCTTTAGACGAAGATATAAGTGGTTGTCTCACTCCCGCCTTTTACAAAAGGGGCTTTTCCGGCTTCATTGTCTTAAAGAAAAAGCAGGTTTCCGCAGTATTCTTCGATAGTGAGGGTATATCAAGAAAATTTATGGCTGACGCAGGCAAAGATGGCGGAGCTGTTTGAGGTGCAGAAAGCGGCCATCTCAAAGCACCTGAAGAATATCTTTGCATCCGGCGAATTGATGGAGAATTCAGTTGTTTCCGTTTTGGAAACAACTGCGGCGGACGGAAAAAACTATCCCACGCGGTATTATAATCTGGGCGCGATCATTGCGGTCGGCTATCGGGTGAACTCCAAAAAGGCCACTATGTTCCGCATCTGGGCAAACAGGATTCTGAAGGAGTACATCATCAAGGGCTATGTTATGGACGATGAGCGCCTGAAAGAGCCGCAGAACTTCTTCGGGAAGGATTATTTTGAAGAACAGCTGGAGCGCATCCGTGACATTCGCACCAGCGAACGGCGCTTTTATCAGAAAATCACGGACATATATTCCCAATGCAGCGCAGACTATGATGTGGATAGTTCCGTTACAAAAGAGTTTTTCGCCACTGTGCAAAACAAGCTGCATTACGCCATTACAAAGCATACCGTAGCGGAAATCATCTATGACCGGGCAGACAGCACGAAACCGAATATGGGACTGACAACATGGAAAAATGCGCCAAGCGGAAAAATCCGCAAATCTGATGTCGTGATAGCAAAGAACTACCTGGATGAAACCGAAATGGGAAGCCTAAACGAAATCGTCACAATGTATCTTGATTATGCCGAGCGGCAGGCACGCCGTGGAAACATCATGTATATGCAAGATTGGGTCGCACGGCTGGATGCGTTTTTGCAGTTTAACGAGGAAGAAGTGCTGTATCATAAAGGAAAGGTGACAGCAGCCATTGCAAAAGCCTTTGCCGAGAGTGAATTTGAGAAATACCGCGTCATACAAGATCGGCAGTATCAGAGCGACTTTGACCGGCTGGTAGCCAGCACTGAGGAAAGGGATTGAAACGCAGAAATGTGTAGTGATAGACCTTTTAATAATGCCTGTTCATGGCGGTAGTAGGTAGAATAACTGATTCCTTGCTTCCGGCACCATTCCCTTACTGGAATACCTGAATTGCGGCGCTCCACAATGTGCTGCTTCCACCGTTCTTGACTTATAGACAGCTTAATCTGACTCGCTTCCATGGCTACAACTCCTCCTTGAGACTTTTCAGGATTTCCCGATAATTACCAAGAATTCTCGGTAATTCTTGATACTCTTATTATCTCACAGGCACCGTTGCTTTCACTGGACGTCATTTGTTATGCGCTTACTGGATAACAAAAGAAAAAGGAGGGACAAACCTATGATGGACTTGACTATGGAGTCTTTTAATGTTCGTTGTTGTGAATGTGGCAAACGAATTACTATTTTCAAAAGTGATTTAGATATAGAGGTATCCTGTTACGATCACGTGGACAACTGTATGGGCATCGAAATAATTTATGAAATTCAACACGAGATTAGTTGCCCCAAATGCGGAAACGATATTGAAATTACTTTTACTGGCAATGAATATCCAGAGGGTGCTTACAATGATGATGAGGCAACCATATCTGGCGCTGAGTTCATCGAAAGGCCCTCCATGGGAATATGTTATCAGGACGAATTTGATACTGATGAATATGCTGTTGAAGCAACAGGAATCCGCGAACT
>ENA-UEOL01000342-UEOL01000342.1-human-gut-metagenome-genome-assembly--contig:-NODE-342-length-35462-cov-13.595111_pt1 | contig 35462 bp, 29 predicted proteins | sample MGYA00242884_ERZ507884 | MGnify/ENA primary metagenome ERZ507884 (study PRJEB26167, sample SAMN06115417) | human gut metagenome | host: Homo sapiens | place: China:Chongqing | collected 2015-03-06... | reverse complement strand
GAAACTGCAGAACAAAGGAGCCTCTTTTACGTCGATAAAGATACTTCCAACGCGCTGATAAAGTGCTGAAATCTGCCATTCGTGGGCTAAAAATGTGGTTTCGTAATGAAAATCCTCTGATTTTTGTGTTTCTTCGTTGCTAGAACAGGCGGTGGAAGAAAGCATAAAAAAAGCGACTATTATCATATAAAAATAAGATAATATTCGCCTGCGGATAAGAACATGATGATATTGGACTAACTTTGCCTGAGCAAAATTACCCCCCCCCCTAAAACTTTGGACATCAACAAGTTATATCTTTTCATCTTAGTATTGTTATTATGTAGTTTCTAGCTTTCCGAACTATTGATACGTCAATAATTTGTCAATTACTAGCAAAGATAATAAAAAGCAGGCAAACCAAAGAATTTTATCACGTTATTTAACGGAAAAATGCAAAATATGGGGGTTAGGAAGGTATTTTACCCCCTCTCCTAAGGGTGAAAAATACCCCTCCTCGGACTCGGAATCATGCACTAAAGGTAGGTATTTTTGACAAATACAATGAATTGGGGATATAAAAAATGAGCACTAGAGCGGTGCAATGTACAGTATTTCGCACCAGAGAATGTAGATTATTATTATACACACATAAATGAAGCACACCTGACATAAACTTTCGTAATTATCTCATACACAAGTAATTTAGAACTATCACATACTCTAGCAAACAACCCATTCAAGCATTACACTTAGTGGGTCATTAGGTCAAAGTCATTTAGGGTCATTATGTTTTCCGAGAGTTAAAAAGTCACTATAGATATATATAAATAAATATTTATATATACTATAGCAGCCAAGTGACATTTACTTTTTCAAATGACCCTAAATGACATTGACACCAAATGACCCCTTTTCATTTCTTCAGCTACTTCCGAATCCTTTCTTGCATTTTCATTGTTTTTGCAATAAAGTTCAGACAGAAAACCAATAGAACTTATTGTATTACAGCTACTTACAGCATTTCTTACATAGAAAGTTAGGGTGAAAGCTTGCATTCTGCCCGAAAATGTTGTATCTTTGCACCGGCAATCGAAAGAACAGCCTTTTGTGCCTTGCTCGGGTCTTCTCTTAAGACCTACACGGGTTATAAATGATGGCAGGCGCCGGTCATCAATGAAGACCCCGAAAACGGCAGGAACGGGGCGTTCTGGGGAGTTGCAAAACAAAGGACTCTAAACATACTACAAACGACTATGATTAATTACAGCATCGTAATGCGTAGCGTGAACGCAAATCTTCTGGAAATCAACCAGGCGAAGTCACGCATCAACCAGGCAAAGAAGGAGGGTACAACCCCTGACCCAAAGGACCTGGAACTCGTGAAGACTGAGAAGCAGAATGCTTTCGCCATCTCACAGTACACCGACATCATGACCATCGAGAAGTTTGCCAAGCACATTACTTCACATGGCAGTGTTTATTCGAGAGCCGACATCAGCGCCATCCTCTACATCGCCGTAGACTGCATGCGTGAGATGTTGCTCGAGGGCAAGAAGATTCGTCTGGGCGACCTTGGTGATTTCTCTCTCCTTCTCACCTCGAAGGGTGCCGAGGATGCCGACAAGTTCACCGCTCAGAACATCACCGGTGTGAAGGTTCAGTGGGAGCCTGGTCAGGAGTTCAAGAACCTTCGCGATGACGCCGAGTTTAACCTCGTAGCCAGCCGCAGTGCTCAGGCAGCCGTTATCAAGGCGATTAAGGAGGGTAAGACCAACGTTGACCTCAACGCCCCAACCACTCCGGATAATACGCCAGGCGGTTCTACCCCAGGTGGTTCAAACACCGGTCAGACCGGCAGCGAAGGCCAAGGCTCTGAATCAGGCGGCGGTACTACCGGCAAGGACAATACTGGCGACGGCCTCGAATAGCCCAAGGATAGACTGGCTAGGGTGCTAGCCCCTAGCCCAGCCTATCCGCCCACAAAAAATTCAACACTCAACATTCAACATTCAACATTCAAAAAAGATGAAAGCGAACACTTGGAAAACAATTCTTCAGATAGCCATCAGCATACTGACCGCTATCGCTACTACGCTCGGAGTAACGAGCTGCATGGGATAAAAACCAAAACGACCGCTCACCTCAATATGAGGAGAGCGGCCATTTTTGTTCTACCGAGAATTCCGGTCATGAAGGGTCAAAGTCATTAAGGGTCATTATCATTTTCAATCCCCCCAAAAGGGTCCGGTCATTAAGGTCACGGTCATTAAGGATTTTCAAAGAAAAGTTGTTGGGAAACGAGTAAAAAATCATCATTTTTTTGCTCATTTTCCTTTTTTTTATTATCTTTGCCTTAAAAATTAATAATTGAACTTTCGCATGTGGTTCAAGTACGGGCTGAAGGCTCAAAAGCTCCTAGCCCAGGGCATATGGGACAAAACTTGCGAAACTTGAACAAATGAAAAATATATAGATGGAAAAGAATATTATAAATATAGATGCACATGTCATAGATGCTATCAGAACCATCATCACAAGGGCAAGAAACAGGGCGTATCAATCTATCAACGAAACCCTGATACGCTCAAACTGGGAAATTGGCAAACGTATTGTTGAAGAAGAGCAGCTTGGCAAGCAGCGTGCTGATTATGGAATACAGCTCATCAAGTCCATATCTCAGCAGTTGACGACTGAATTCGGCTCCGGCTATGGTGTTCGTAACCTTGCCTATTTCAAGCAATTATACCAATATTTTCCTGATTGGGAGATTTTGCACACGCGTGTGCAAAATCTTTCGTGGTCACATTTGAGATGCATTTTAAGGGTGGAAAGATAAGCTAGTACCCCCAAATATCTCTGCTACAAGATAATAGATAACAAAATAAAGAACGAAGAATTTCATTGAAATAATCTGATGGAAACAGAAAGAATTTTACTTCGATATTGGCAGGAATCTGATGCAGAGGCGCTCTTCAAGTACGCCTCCGACTCTGACGTAGGACCACGTGCTGGATGGCCGGCGCATAAGTCTGTAGAGGAAAGTCGGGAGATAATCCGGACATTCTTCCATAATGAAACGACATGGGCGATTGTGTTGAAAGAGACTGGCGAGGCTATCGGCTGCATCGGCTACTACACCCATGAAACCAGCAACATCCCTATCGGAGAAAACGACTGCGAGGTTGGCTACTGGGTAGGAAAGCCATTTTGGAACCAAGGAATCTGCACCGAAGCCTTGAAGCTGATGCTTGACTACTGCATCAACGAGAAGCATTTCGAAAACATCTGGGCAGACCATTTCACAGGCAATCCTGCATCAGGAAGAGTCATGGAGAAATGCGGTTTTGTCGATACTGGTATGTTGAATAAATGTAGCCAACTCATGGGTGGCGACAAGAAAATGGTCAAGGTGTTCAAGTACAACGGATAAAGGAGAAAAATAGAATGATGAAACTCAATAACACCAAAAGTGAGTGGTTTATGTAAAAAGTTACGGAGAATATGAATTATCTCCGTAACTTTTTACATTTTCGGCTGATTTACCGCTTCAGCGCTATGTTATAATTATAATATTTGCTGTTGCCCGTAATATCCTCCAGCACCTGAATGAAAGGAGGAAACTTCACACTCTCGTTGGCAGAAATGCCGCGGGTTTCAAGAATCATCAGGTCGGAAACCGGCTCAAGAAACTCGTCGAGCTCAAAATACTGGCCCTTCCAGATAAAACTCTTGCGATGCTTATGAATGCGCTGGCGGTAAGGGTCTGCCTGCTGAAGCATACTCTCGTAAAGATTGGCATTAATCTGTCGCTCAGTCTCAATCTGCTCATTGTCTGAAATACGCTTCTTGGTGGTGTGAACATACACATACTTGCCTCCCTCGAAACCGCGACGGCGAAGACGAATCTCGCTGCCCGGCTCACCCGTAAGATAAGTCTGAACAATATCGCTGTCTATCGCATTAGGAACCTCGCCCGTCAGCTTCACGATATATTTTCGTTCCTCCTCTATCGGCTGCGGAATGGCAAGCACATTGCTTATCTCCTTGAGCACACGGTTCAGCTTGTTGTTGAAATCTTCGTGGTTATTGATTACCCTGAGATGAGGATGCCCCTTCCATGCAGAAACAATCTTCTTGTCCAATTCGCGCGCTATCTTCAGTCCTTCTTCATCGGCCTTCTCCAGGCGCTGCGCATTGTTGGCTGTAGTATAAAACTGCTCGGCACCATCAGCAGCACTCACCAGATGCAGCACAGCATCATAGCGGTCGCGAAGCTGGGCATCTGTATAACCCTCTTCAGAGATGATGCGGTGCCAGAAATCGGGAGTGAGATAGGTAGAAATATCCATCGTACCACGATCGCAGACGATGATGACCGGCTGCTGCAATGTTTCAGCCATGCGCTGGAAACTGTCTTCCAGGTTGATCTGAGTCTGGAAAGTAGCCTTCTCGCCCTCGAAGAAAAAATCCTTGTTGGAGGTGAGATAATTCATGCCCGCCTGGGTGAACATGGTTGGAACCTCGGGAATGGTAAAAACCTTATAGCCGAGACTGGAGAAATGTTCAATCACCTTAACCATAGCGGTAGTCTTGCCCGCACAAGGTCCACCCGTCAGTACAATCTTCTTAATCTGATTCATATATCAAGTAAATATTTTTCGTTTTTCTAATTGATGTTCTTTCCGGAGCATCTTATTTTCGGGTGCAAAGATAACAATAATTCTTCAAACGAAAGCAATAATTTATGCAAGAAAAGAAAAATATTGTATTTTTATTTTGATTTCTCATTGTTTTGATGTACCTTTGCAAAGAAAATGGCTCATTTCGAGCCATCGGAAACAAAAATATAACTATAAGATAAAAAATGGAAAAGATAAAGACATTAATTATAGGTAGCGGTCCTGCAGGATATACGGCTGCCATTTATGCCGGCAGAGCCAACCTGCAGCCAGTACTCTATTCAGGTATGCAGCCGGGCGGACAGCTCACCATCACCACAGAGGTAGAAAACTTTCCGGGCTATCCTAACGGCGTAGACGGAACACAGATGATGATGGACATGAAGGAACAGGCAGCCCGATTCGGAGCCGAAATGAGAGACGGAAGCATCGTGAAGGCAGATTTCAGTTCACGCCCATTTCATCTTACCGATGAGCGCGACAACGAGATTGAGGCAGAAACCGTGATCATCGCTACAGGTGCATCTGCCAAATATCTGGGTCTTGCCGATGAAGAGAAATATCGCGGACAGGGCGTTTCAGCCTGCGCTACCTGCGACGGATTCTTCTACCGCAAGCGCACCGTAGCCGTAGTGGGCGGTGGCGATACTGCCTGCGAAGAGGCCATGTATCTATCCGGACTTGCCAAGAAGGTTTACATGATTGTGCGCAAGCCTTATCTCCGTGCTTCAGAAATCATGCAGCAGCGTGTAAAGAACAAGGAGAACATCGAGATTCTGTTCGAAACCAATACGCTGGGGCTCTTCGGCGAGAACGGTGTAGAAGGTGCTCATCTCGTGCGCCACAAGGGCGAAGCCAACGAAGAGAAGTTTGACATCAGCATCGACGGATTCTTCCTGGCTATCGGACATAAGCCTAACACCGACCTCTTCAAGGGGCAGATAGATCTCGACGAGCAGGGCTTCATCAAAGTAGTGCCAGGTACTGCCACCACCAACATTCCGGGTGTTTTCGCTGCAGGCGATGTGGCCGACCCAATCTACCGCCAGGGTGTTGTTGCCGCAGGCTCAGGAGCCAAGGCTGCCATCGAGGCCGACAGATTCCTGCAGCAACAGTAAAAACTATAGTATAAAATCCTATAAAGCGGGGTTAATATAGTTAAAAAATAACAGCAATATTTTGTCAGATGCAAAAAATGTATTACTTTTGCATCTGATAAAATAAAAGGAAGATTGGCAGAGTGACCGAATGCGCTGGACTCGAAATCCGGTATACCCTCTTCCGGGTATCGGGGGTTTGAATCCCTCATCTTCCGCTAAGTTCCCCTACAGGAACCGTCATTTTATAGTTTCATAAAAACAACTCGACATGAAAAAAATCATCATCCCCATATTTATGCTCCTCCCGCTGATGACTGCACAGGCCCAAACCGTGCTGACTGAAGAACAGCAGCAGCTGGAACAGGCACAGAAACAGCTGGAAGCTGCCAAGAAGGCATTGGAAGTGGCTAAGATAAAAGCACAGGCTGCCAAACTGAAGGCTCAGGCAGACAGCATCAACGCAGCAAGCGCCAAGGCTGAAGCTGAAGCAAAAAAGGCGGAAGCAAAGAAGGCCCATGCTACTGAGCCAGAACCAGTTGTTGTAAAGGAGCCAACCACATCAACCACGGGATGGGCGATTCCTGTTGCCGTAGCCGCTAAGCCAAAGGAGGCTGCCAAGCCTGCCAACAAGCTGGCAAATGGCACAACAGCCAAAGTGGACATGAAATATCTGGCAGGCGCCATCACATATAATGATGAAAACAAGATAGAATTCACACTCGATACGGATGCTAACGGAAAAACTGCCAAGCAGATTTACGACATCGTATTAAAATACATGAGTGAACTGACACAGAACGACCAGAACATAGCAAGCCGGGTAGCACTGGTAAACGATGCTGAACACGTCATCGCCAACACGATGGACGAATGGCTCGTCTTCAGCCAGTCATTCATCTCGCTTGACCGCACGGAATTCAAATACCAGCTGATAGCCAGGATTTCAGACAATCATCTGAATCTCTCGCTCTGCCGCATCATCTACAACTACGAGGAAGGAAGAAGCACCGGTTTCAAGGAACCTGCAGAAGAGGTAATCAGCGACAAGATTGCGCTCAACAAGAAGCAGAACGACCTGGCTAAGATCTTCGGAAAGTTCCGCAAATGCACCATCGACCGCAAGGACCAGATATTCGCAGAGTTAGCTGCATTAGTAAAACAATAACTTGAAGAAAAATGGATAATCAGAATACAGACAACAAGATACAACAGAACGAGGCACAGCAGCCTGCAAACGCTACAGCCCAGCCTACAGCTGAGCAGGGAGCAGAACAGACAGAGCAGAAGCAGCCTACCAGCTACGCCGTAAGACCTCAGCACCGCCGGCTTCGCCCATTGGCCTACAGCGACCAGAACAACATGCTGAAGGTGCGCAACTATCTCAACATCGCCTTCATGCTGCTCGCCATCGTGGGGGTAATACTCTGGACCCAGCTGGAAGAAAGCCGCAATATCGCCTACATCGTACTCATCGTGGGTGTAGTGCTCAAGATTGCCGAAGTATGTATCCGACTATTTAAGAAATAATGAAGAAGAAATTTATATTCTCATCACTCCTATTTTGTGCTGCAACCATCCCGGTTGCGGCACAAAACGATTTTAACTATAACGAAGATTCGCAGTTCCGTCCCCAAACCAACCGCAAGGTGAACACCGATTCACTGGGTTCAGACAAGGAGATTCCGAAAGGCATCAGAGTATGGACTGTAGACGAACGCTTCGGCGACACAAAGGCTGCGGTAGTAGACACCTTGCAGCACATGTACATGAACTCAACCTTCACGGAAGGACTGAGAGGCGAATACAATACCCTCGGAAACATGGGTACTGCCCGACTGAACCGAATCTTCATAGACCGCCGCAACACGCAGGGCAACTTCATCTTTACAGAGCCCTACGATTATATCGTAAATCCGGTAAGCGACTTCCACTTCATCAACACCTACTCACCTATCACCAACGTAACGCTGAACAGCTGCGGCGATAAGGTGACGGGAGAAGACGACTTCAAGGCCATGTTTGCCGTGAATGCCAACAAAAGGCTAGGCACCGGTTTCAGATTCGACTACAAGTATGGCAGAGGATATTATAACGCCCAGAGTACCAGCCACTTTAAATACACCATGTGGGCATCTTACCTGGGCGACCGCTATCAGGCACATCTCCTCTTCAGTACCAATCATGAGAAGATGACCGAGAACGGCGGTATTACCAACGATGATTACATCAAACATCCGGAAATCTATACCGAATCGTTTGCCACCAATGAAATTCCTACCGTTCTGGAACAGAACTGGAACCGACTGGACAACCAGCACATCTTCTTTACCCACCGCTACAACGTAGGTTTCAGCCGCAAGGTAAAGATGACCGAAGAAGAAATCAAGGCAAAGAAATTTGCCATGGCTTCGAAAAAGGAAAATGCTGAAGAGGATGCGAAGGAAGAAGCCAGAAAAAAAGCCAAGGAACAAGGCAAGAAATTTGATGAGAAAGCCTTCGAAAAACAGCAGAAAGCTAAATTCAGCGGCCGTCCTGACGGAGCCAAGATTGCAGGCGATGAACCAGCTAAAGACTTAGCCGCAAAGGACATCAGGAACGACAGTACCCGAATCACAGTAAACGGAAAAGCTGCCGCCGACAGTCTGCTTGCCGTCCAGAAGAAAAATGCCGAAGACTCGCTTTTCTACAAGAGCGAATATGTTCCGGTAACGAGTTTCATCCATACGGTAAAGTTTGACAACTATCGCCGTATTTACGAAGCTTATCAGACCCCAGCCGACTATTATCTGAATGAATATTACGATGCAGGCAGGCTGACCGGCGACTCCATCTACGATCAGACCAAGCACTGGCACATGAAGAATACCTTCGCCATCGCCATGCTTGAAGGTTTCAACAAATGGGCAAAGGCAGGACTGAAGGCTTTCGCCAGCTACGACCTCCGTCACTATGAACTGCCAACCATGGAAGGCGGTTTCGAAAAATACAACGAGCACGTGCTGAGCGTAGGCGGACAGCTGAGCAAGCAGGAAGGCAAGACACTCCACTACAATGCCGTAGCAGAAATAGGACTGACGGGTGTTGACGCCGGAAACCTTGCCATAGATGGTAATGTAGACGTGAACATCCCATTCCTGGGCGACACGCTTCAGGTAAGAGGCGATGCTTTCTTCCATAGAGAAACCCCATCGTTCTATTACCGCAACTATCACGCCCGTCATCTGTGGTGGGAGAATGATCTCGACAAGACCATCCATACCCGCATCATGGGTACGCTCTCCTTCCCAAAGACACGCACCAAGCTGAGAGTGGCTGTAGATGAAATCAAGAACTACACCTACTTCTCGCAGAGCTATGACATTACAGAAGAAGGTTTGCGAACAGGAGTCATGGTAACACCGATGCAGGAAAGCGGAGGAATCAACCTGCTGACAGCACAACTGGAACAGAACTTCAGACTAGGCATTCTGAACTGGGAAAACCAGTTTACCTACCAGCACTCAAGCAAGGAGAGTGTTCTGCCAGTACCAGCCTTCAATGCCTACACCAACCTCTACATCAAGTTCAAGGTAGTAAAGGTGCTGAACGTAGACCTGGGTGCTGACATGCGCTACTTTACAAGCTACGAAGCTCCCGACTATTCACCTTATATGGGACAGTATACGGTACAGGGCAACGGCGAGAACAACGTAAAGATAGGCAACTATCCTATCGTCAATGTTTACGCCAACGTACACATCAAGCACACCCGTTTCTTCGTAATGATGAGCCACATCAATGCAGGACAGGGCGACAAGAACTACTTCTTCGCTCCTCATTATCCGATGAACGAGAGAGTGTTCCGTATTGGAGTAAGTTGGAACTTCTTCAATTAATCTTTCTGATTTTCCTTAAGAATTTCAGGAGATTCAATTTTAATCTTTTCAGAATATGATAGAAACAAATTCTATAAAAGCATGGTATCTAGCCGCTCGCCCGAAGACTCTGACGGCGGCGGCTGTTCCTGTTTTATTGGGTATTGCGCTGGCCTATAAAGACGCTCAGCAGATACAGCCATTGCCAGCCCTACTCTGCCTGCTCTTTGCATGGGTGATGCAGATAGACAGCAATCTGGTGAATGATTATTTCGACTTCAAACATGGTAATGACGACGAAACCCGGCTGGGACCGAAACGTGCCTGCGCTGAAGGCTGGATAACATTGGGAGCCATGAAATGGGGAATCATCCTCACTACTCTTCTGGGCTGTGCCATAGGGTTTCCGCTGGTTCTTTTCGGAGGTTGGGAAATGGTTATTGTAGGCATCTGTTGCGTAGTCTTCTGTTTCCTCTATACTACCTGTCTCAGCTATCTGGGCATGGGCGATATTCTGGTGCTGCTCTTCTTCGGCATTGTACCCGTATGCTGCACATACTATCTCGTAATGCCCGAAACCATGCAGGGAGTAAGCATGGAAGCGGTTCTCGTATCTGTAGCCTGCGGACTGGTAGTTGATACGCTGCTCATTCTGAACAATTACCGCGATCATGACAACGACCTGAGAGCCGGCAAGAAGACCCTTGTGGTTCACATAGGAAAGAAGAATGCCGAGCGGTTATACTGCGCATTGGGCAATCTGGGCATTATTACCATAATAGGTGTAACCACCTACGAAGTATTTCAGCATGAAGCCAGCAGCATCTTCCTGCCGTTTGCAGCACTCTATATCGTTCTGCACAACAGAACCTATATGGAGATGAAAAAGATAGGCGAAGGCAGAGAACTGAACAGAATTCTGGGCAAAACAGCTCTGAACATCTTCTGTTTCGGCATTGTATCATCCCTGATCATCATCGGAATGGCGAATTGAACAATAATAAACTAATAATAATGTACGCGCGTACCTTATTATATAAATAAAGTGGAGGAATATCTATGAAGCAACAGGTAAATCTCGAAATCATGGATTTTGTGGAGAAACAGATTCTCCCCAAATATAATGCTTTTGGCGAAAGTCATGGACTCAGACATGTTACCCGAGTCATCAGAAACTCTCTGAAACTGGTTCCGGTAACCGGAGCCGACATCGATATGGTGTATGTAATAGCGGCTTACCACGACCTGGGGATGAGCGGTCCGCGTGCCATTCATCATATTACCAGCGGTAAGATTCTGCAGGCAGATGCAAGACTGAAGCGCTGGTTCGGTCCGGAGCAGATTAAAATCATGAAAGAAGCCGTTGAGGACCATCGGGCTTCATCCAGCCGTCAGCCTCGCAGCATCTATGGCAAGATTGTGGCAGAAGCCGATCGCGATATTGATGTTCACGAAATTTTTCTGCGCGCCATACAGTATGGCAAAGAAAATAATCCAGCTGATGACAAGGAGCAGCAATGGGAGCGGTTCAGCCAGCACATGGACGAAAAATATTCAAGAAACGGATACATCAGGTTATGGATTCCCAACTCCCCTAACGAGAAAGCGCTCAACGAACTGCGCAATATCATAGAGGACAAAACGGAGTTGAGAAAATATTTCGAAAAAATATTCGAAGAAAACAGCTAAAACATTTGGTAGTTTCAAAATATTGCATTATCTTTGCATTATCAAATAATGACTAAGATGATTGCACCATAGCATCGTGATGATGCCGGGGTGCTAGAAGGAATAAGGGTCGTTTCGGTTCGATCGGGATACTCATCAAATTACACTATTGAAACCGAGAGGACATACTCTTGCTCATGGCGGGCCACATAAACTGCAGCAGGCAGGTAAGCTGAAAAGCCGGTGGATTACAAAGGCGGAGGACTCTCAAATGTTTATACATTCGGAGTTTCATCACATCATCGAGCGGCCCTTTCTTTTACAAGAGGCGGATTTCTGAGAAAGAAATCCGCCTCTGCTCGTTTTAGGAATGAAAGCACTCATCATACTGAAAGAAAACAACCCCTGATAATGTGGGAGTTACAAAGAAAATGCATTTTTATCGAAAAAAAGTTGCAAAAAGATTTGGTAGAATCAGAAAAAAGTAGTACCTTTGCACTCGCATTTAAGAACGATGCTTGGTTGATTCGGTTAAGAATCCGACTGGAAGGTTGGGTGAGTGGCTGAAACCAGCAGTTTGCTAAACTGCCGTGCGGGTTACCGTACCGGGGGTTCGAATCCCCCACCTTCCGCAAGCTATCGTCCGAAAAATGTACCGTTGGTCGATTCATCTAATGGTTAGGATACAAGATTCTCAATCTTGGCATAGGGGTTCGATTCCCCTATCGACTACATGTGTTTTTCATGGTATTAGATTAATAAGTCTCTATAAGTCGGGAGACCAATAGAGATTTTTTTGAATGGTCGATTCATCTAATGGTTAGGATACAAGATTCTCAATCTTGGCATAGGGGTTCGATTCCCCTATCGACTACAAAAGTGTTTTCATGTATTAATTTAGATTGTTTAAGCTTGCATTTAGTTCTTTACCAAAAGGCTACTGCAAGTTATTTTTTTATATATACGTACGAAGCCATATGAAACTATTATACACTGTCATCTCCCTTCTCTTTCTGTTTACCTATCCTGTCTGGGCGCAGCAGCACGAGATATTCAACCAGCGCATCAGAACCCTACAGGTTGTAGGCGGAACGAACTGGTTATCGCTACCTGTATCGTCACTGGGCGGAGAACCTATCCATATCGATTTTGACGACATGACGCACGATTATCATCGGTACAGCTACAAGATTGAACATTGTGATGCAAACTGGAACGTATCTTCTTCGCTCTTTGAAAGCGACTATATGAGAGGCTTCAACGGCAATCAGATTATAGAAGATGTAGAGCAATCCATCAACACCAATCATCCTTACACTCATTATCATCTGGCAATTCCCAATGCCGACTGTCAACTTACCATGAGCGGCAACTACAGACTGACGGTTTATGACGACAATGCGGAAAACGAGGAAGAAGGCAAAATGTTTACAGCCTGCTGGATGATTACAGAGCCTCAGCCATTGGTTAAACTGAAGTTAGAAGCTACTTCAACAACAGATATAGATATCCAGAAGGACCACCAGCAACTGAAAATGGAACTGGATCACAGCCAGCTGAGAATCACTCATCCCAATCAGCTGAACATCGTAGTGCTTCAGAACGGAAGATGGGACAATGCTGTCATCAATCCTAAACCCGACTACCTGAGTGCGGGCAAAATGAGTTGGCAGCATGTAAGAGCTCTGATTTTCGATGCGGGCAACGAATACAGAAAGTTTGAGTTTCTGGACACCGATCATCCAACCATGGGAATAGACGCTATAGATTGGGATGGAAGCGACTATCAGGTAAAGGTAATGACTGACAGCCCTCGCCCCAATTACGTTTACGATGAAGCTGCCAAAGGTTCGTTTTATATCCGCAACAGCGACAACGTAGAAAACAACAACACCTGCGAATATGCACAGATTCATTTTACCCTGAAAGCTCCTAAACTGCCAGGCGATGTTTATCTGAACGCAGATTGGACCTACGGCCGTTTCCTCCCCGAATATCGGATGGAATATGATGAAATGACGAAAACCTATCACGCACGTCTCTTCATGAAGCAAGGTTATTACAGTTATCAGTATCTCATGAAGATGGAGGACGGAAGCATCAGGCTGCTCCCATCAGAAGGAAATTTCTACCAGACCCAGAACAAATACAATGTACTGGTTTACTATCGGGCTCAGAGCGACCGCACCGACCGGCTTGTAGGATATGGAGAATTAAAATAAAGGAAGGAGATAAATGAGATTAAAAAGAAAAGGAGTTCTAGCATTTCAGAATGCCGGAACTCCTTTTCTATTTAATCCTAAAAGTGGAATTTCAGATCAACACCACATTGGAAAGGATTGCCACGCTGGGCAAAATACAGTTTCTTTCCTGTTGCTGCATTATCAACAGCAAAGGTATTGTAATTAGTATCTGTGAGGTTCTTACCCCAGATACTGATGCTCATCTTGCTGAAATCAATATCACAATGCGCACCCATCACGAAATACATCTTCTGGCTGTAGGTATTTGCATTATCCCAATAAGTCTTGCCCTGCGCATTCATGTTCAATCCGAAGGTAAACTGTCCTAAATGATAGTCAGCCATGGCTGCTATCGTATGCTGGGGAACATAAGGAACCTTCTTGTCCTTATAATTCACAGCCTTATCACCCTCGCCATCAGTATATTCATCAAATACGGCGCGTGTAAAACCATAGTTTACACCCCAATCAAAAGCACCGTCGAAAGCCTGACCCTTGAGCGCGGCTTCAATACCACAACTGTGACTCTTACCTGCATTAACCATCATTCGGCCAAAGCCATAGGTTCCTGCCATTACAGAGAGTTGCTGATTGCGAACCTGCATATAGAAGGCACTCAAATCGAAATGAAGACGATGATCAAAAAGATTGAGATGCGTTCCTACCTCATAATTCCATGAGGTTTCCGGCTTAAAGGCAATAGTCTGGTTCACCCTATCATAATCTTCATCGGTATGAGGAACTTCATAATTACCTCGCATCGCATCCTGACGGTGAGCATTCAGTTCGGTCTGCAAGATGTCACTGAACATCTGGATATTATAACCGCCTGCACGATAGCCCTTGCTCACCGTGGCATAAACATTGCTACCCTGCTCATCAAGCTGGTAACTTAAGCCAAATTTTGGCAGGAGCTGGTTGTAATCATCACCCGTTTTGCAGTCGAGCATTGAGCGCAGAGTATAAGTAGCCTCCTTGCCCATCACATTAGCTGTCATCGCCATATAAGCATAAGTATCGTAATGAATACTTGTATGCATGAAATCGTAACGCAAGCCAAGCGTTGCTTTCAGACGGGAAGAAAGATCAAACGTACTCTCGTGATAGAGACCCAAATTGCTCTGAGGAGTATGGAACAACCCCGGAGCTCCCATGCTCGCCGCCATGCTGATGCCGCCCGCCTTCTCTATCGCGGCCGTAGCCGCCGCATTAGCCGCAGGTTCTTTCATTCCCTTACCCATCATCTGCTTCACCATCAAAGAATGGATGGCGGAATACATCTGCTGCTGGATAACGTTACTGATAGGATTCGTCAATTCTGAACCGAATTTTACAGGACCATTTGTCTTCAACCACACATGGGAGAAGAATGCACCCTGGGTAAGATGCCAGAAGCCGAAGAAAGGCTGACGACTCTTAAATGTGAACTCCTGAGTGATAGAATTCTGCAACTGGTCTTGCTGCAAACTCAAATAATCTTCAGGAAGATAATCCTGATCCATCTTCATATTGTCATCCAGGAACTGATAGCTGGTAGTAGAAGCAAAATCCCATTTTGCTCCTTCATGACGAAGATTTACACCCGAAAGCAGCATGTTACGGCGATAAAGCCCAGGGAATGTAGTATTTGGCAATGCAGCCTTGCCACTGTTTAAATCCAACTGACCATAAGGAAATGCATGCTGATAGACAAATTGGTAATTGGCTAGCAAATCCATGCTCCATCCTCTATCAAAACGGAACTTAAGATTAAACTTACCGCCAGCCTCATCATAATTGTCGGCATAATCGCTGGTTCCTGCACGATGGAAGAATCCCTTCTGTCCATCATAAAAAGCAGCTACCCCTAATCCGATACGAGGTGAAAGCTTCATATAATGAGCCGCTTCTACATTACGGTAGAAATGAGAACCCAATCCCAGATTAACGTAGGTGCCCTTGCTATCATAAGCATCGCGGGAATAGATGCGCACCAAACCACCTTCAGAGTTCTGACCATAGAGTGTTCCCTGTGGACCTCGGAGAATATCTATACGACTAGTCTGATAATGGTGAAGATTGAAAGCTGCCTTACTCAACACCGGAATTCCGTCAAGATAAATTCCTACAGCCGGACTGTTGATACGACTTCCAATACCGCGCACATACATGGCGTTGGTAAAACGCGAGCCATAGTTAGGCATTACGAAGTTAGGAACATAGCAGGAAAGTTCACGCAAATCGCGAGACCCCAGTCGCTGCATCTGATAAGAACCAAAGGAAGTGCTGCTGAGAGGCTGTTGACGAAGACGGAAATTCTCCTTAGGCTGCGAAACAACCACAACTTCATCAATGTCATAAACTCGGCTGCTATCTGCCAGCAAGCCGTTAGCGTCTGCTAACTTTTCACTCGTACCCAATGACAGGTCAGAGCAAATAGCCCTTTCATTATCCACTGCATAAGCCTGCAACGCTACTACTGCCAAACCAATGCATACGCTCTTTTTACTATAAAATACTATTCTTTTCATAACGGGTGCAAAGGTACATATTTTTTCCTGCACCCCCTATCCTTATTTATGAGGAAACAGATAAACCCGTATGGCAAACCATATATAGGCTACGAGCAACAAATAACCTATATAATATAAGGTAGTAACACTGAAAATGATGTAATCAATGGCGCAAACACCCACTAAACCACCCAGATACAGAACTGCATCACCTGCCGGCAAACGGTGTTTCACCTCATCAACACAAGCCAATCCTACTATCAGTATCGCCCAGACTGTAGCCAGGAAAAAGCCCAGTATCGGCGGTACGGCAAAAGGATTGAGCGTAGGATGAAAATAAAAATGACGCCATACTTCTGGCAAAAACAACTGAATGGTTGCATAGAAGGTTGCTGATATCGAAACAATAAGCACCAAGGCTGTAGGATATGGTGAATCAATATCATTAAAATGAACCAGTTTACCATTGCTATGAAAAATCTTACGAACCGTATAGGCTACAGCTATGAGAATAATGATAACCATGAAGATGAGCAAGTGAGTATTGCTGAAGGTCATAATGAACTCTGAAATAGGATCATCGGGCACAACCTTCGGCAGCAGACGGGACTCACGGGTCCAGCCAAACTGATTATCTTCAGTAGCCAACTGCACCCAAACTGAATCTATGGAATCCTGAGGAACCATACGGATATCCGTAACCACCAGCAGGCGGTTCTTTCGGACGGCAAAGGAGTCGATAGGCAAATTGCTCAAAAACTCTTCAGGCTGTTGCGCTATCAATTCCAGGGAATCCTTGAATACCAGAAAATTGAATTTGTTGGTATAATGATGGGTAGTAGAAAACGAAATGGAATCGAGTTGTTTATTGCTGTACTCTACCATAGCTGCATGCATCTGGTGATGAGCACGGCGATGATAACAACTGCTGAACATCAAGAGGATGCCCAGCATACAAAGAATCTGTATCGTCCATTTCTTTTTCATTTATTTCTCACTATATAAGTTCATCTGACATTCGTTGCACGCAAACTCCAGACGGAAGCGGCGACCGTCACCCAACTGCAGGAAGAGAGGCTCTCTCCAAGATGGTTTCTTGCCTCCACGCTTCACACAGTAGCCCAACGAATAGCGGATACAATGGCGGCACTGCATGAGGAGCGATTCTCCCTTTTCATTGGTAAACTTAGGCTGCATACTTCGGTTTGCCTTGTCTTTTTCTATATTCTCATCATATTCTTCCTGGGTCTTAGCATCCCATGCAGAAGGAATATTCTTACCCAACTCAAATGCCGGAACTACTTGCGACAGACCATGAATCTGATAAAAATCTCTTGCATCATAGTTAGCTATATTATAGAGATATCCCCATTTTCCGTATTCCGGCTGCCAAGTAAATTCCTCTTTCGTAAGTCGGTGTTCACCAGGCTGACTGAATCCAAAACCATTGTTGAACAAGGTTCTATCCCATCCACCCCACAACGACTTATCAAGCTGTTTCTGATTTGCCTTGGTAAGTTCATCTATCAATTCACGCCGGATAGCAGTGAGAATACTGTTCGGAACGAAGTATGTCTCCATTCCCTTCAGAAGTTCTACCTGGTAAGCTTCGTAAATCGTATCGCCCAGTTTGCTCATCTGAGCCTTTATATTTTCGCCCTGCGGGCGTTTCGCCTTTTCGAGTTTCAACTCTTTAAACACCTCAGCCACCTGATAAATCAAGCCACCATCAGCCTCTTTCGTCTTCATGATGTTGACAACAGCCTTTACCCCCTGTGGCTCTTCCCTGAACTCATTACCCATCACAGGCTCCATTGCTATGACAATATAGATTTTACGTTCAGCAGACTTACGAGCCAGCAAAGCCTCAAAAGCACGATCGTTATTACGATAAAGAGCCATGCCCGGACGCAAATGTTCAGGCATTCCAAACGGATAGAGGCGATTGCCCTCTACTCTGTTCACACGAAAGCCTTCCAACTCACGGTCATCATTGATAAAACACAGTCCATCGCCATTTTTAAAGCTGGCTACTGTGGCTACGTTGAAAGAAATGTTGCCACGTATTTCCTTAACCTTGCCCACAAACTCGCCGATAGCTTTCGGTGTATCGAAAGAAGCAATATCCGGCTGTCGCCCATTCAGGAAATAATGGGTAAAGCCACGATTGAAAGTCTTCTTCAGATTAGGTGTAAAATTATATTGAACATGTCCCACCGATGCACGGCGATACTTACGCGGTTCAGCTTTTACGATTGCATCGAGTTGACTGCTATAGGCAGCCACCACATTCTTGACGTAGTTGATATCTTTTAATCTTCCTTCTATCTTGAACGAAGTAGCTCCAGCATCAGCAAGATCCTTGAGATGATCAAGCTGACAAAGATCCTTGAGCGACAACAGATAACGCTGATGTTCAATCTCCTGACCATTGGAATCGAGCAGATCAAACTTCATACGACAGAACTGTGCACATTCTCCACGATTGGCAGAGCGCCCGAAACACTTCTCAGAAGCATAACAGACACCCGAATAGCTTACGCAGAGCGCTCCATGTACAAAGACCTCTATTTCTCTATCAGGAATCGCCTGATGGATCGCCTTGATTTCATCGAGCGAAAGCTCACGAGCCAGAACAACACGTTTGAAACCTAACGTGGTAAGCCAATACGCCTTTTCTGGAGTTCTTACATCACACTGGGTACTGGAATGCAATTCTCTACTCCACAAATTCTGCGCCCTCACCTCAGTAAGCACACCCATATCCTGCAGCAAAAGTGCATCTACACCAATCTCATCAAGTTGCTGGATCATCTTAAGCGTATCCAACATCTCATCCTGATAGATGATAGTATTCACTGTAACATGAACCTTTGCTCCAAACTGATGAGCATAATCACACAACTGTCTGATATCTTCCAGCGAATTGCCTGCTGCTGCTCGTGCACCAAAACGAGGTGCACCAATATATACGGCATCTGCACCATGATCAATGGCAGCAATACCACATTCCAAGTTCTTGGCAGGCGCCAATAATTCTAATGTTTGCATAAGAAATCTATCTCGAAATCATCCGACTCCTTCAAATTAACTGATTTCGTCAATATTGTAAGGAGTCTCCTGATAAACATAATAGTTGATCCAATTACTATAGAAGAGGTTGGCATGAGCACGCCATGTCACCAGAGGTTCTTCGTTCGGATCGTCATGATAATAATAATTTTTTGGCAGTTCTACATCATCACGCTTGCCCATATCACGCTTATATTCCTTATCCAGCGTGTTTGGCGCATACTCAAGATGACCCGTCACAAAGAATTCGCGGCCGTTTCTGGCCATCACAATGCTGACACCGCTTTCAGGCGATTCGGCAATGATGTCAAGTCCTGGCACTTTTTCAATATCCTCACGTCTTACCTCTGTATGGCGACTATGAGGCATATTGAAGATATCATCGAAACCGCGGAAGATTGGCTGAGACAAATCGAGAGGCTTCTGCTTAAAAATACCAAACATCTTCTTCTCTAAAGGATACTTAGGAACACCATAGAAATGATAAAGACCAGCTTGGGCACCCCAGCAGATATAGAGTGTTGAAGTAACATGGGTACGGGCCCAATCAAAAATCTCTTTGATTTCAGGCCAATATTCTACCTCCTCATAAGCCATCGTTTCGATAGGAGCACCGGTAACTATCATTCCATCAAACTTCTGTTTGGAAAGTTCCTGAAAATCCTTGTAGAACATCATCATGTGCTCTATTGGAGTATTCTTTGGCGTGTGACTTTTCAACTTCATAAAATAAACCTCTAACTGAAGAGGAGTATTCGACAGAAGACGAACGAGATCTGTCTCTGTCGTAATCTTGAGGGGCATCAAATTGAGCACACAGATTTTCAACGGACGAATCTCCTGTTTATGCGCACGACTTTCGTCCATCACGAATATATTCTCATGCTTCAGCAGTTCGATAGCTGGAAGCTTATCTGGTAATCTTAACGGCATTTATTTTATTCCTTTCTTAAAATTTTTCTGCAAAGTTACACAATTTCAGCGAAGATAACGAAAGAAGAAACATTTTTTTGAGAAATATAAATAAATTAATGTGGAAAAGCAAAAGAAATCTTTCACTATGAAAAGGATTGTTAAAGATAAATGAGAATATTAAACCTATCATCACGTTTTTAATCAAAAACACATATCAGTTGCAACTTTATAGGCGACGCTTACGTCAAAGCTAAAAATGATGTATCCTATTAAGATTTGCAATTATGGAAAGTAAGAACATTAATCCACATTTAATCAGAACAGATGCAAAGAGATCTGTAAAGATGAAAACAAAAAGTAAAAAGAGTATGAACGCAAGTTTTAAAAACATGGCGGTAGCGCTGATCATCATGTCGGCTCCTATCGCTGTACAAGCTAAGCAATGGTCACTGCAGGATTGTATCAGTTACGCACTGGCTAACAACATTCAACTGCAGAAGACTCAACTCACAAAAGCTTCAGCTCAGGAGGACTATCTGCAATCAAAGTCTGCGCTTCTGCCATCGCTCTCTGCCAGCACCAATCAAAGTGTAAACTATACGCCTTGGGTTTCTAATGGAATCAGTGGAGAAGGTTTCAGCAAAGCTTCCATCGACAAGGTATATTACAATGGCAGCTATAGCGTGATGGGCAATTACACGATTTGGAACGGTAACAAAAACAGAAATCAGGTGAAACTGAACAAGCTGGCAAAGGAAGCGGCACAACTCGATTCGACAGCACAAGCCCTCAACCTGCAAGAACAGATAGCTCAACTTTACGTACAGATACTTTACTCTACAGAGGCTATCAACGTAAACAAAGAAAGTTATCAGTCGAGTGTTCAAAACGAAGAGCGTGGTAAGGAAATGGTAAAAATTGGCAAGATGAGCCAAGCAGACTTAGCACAACTTACAGCACAGAGAGCACAAGATGAGTTTAACATCGTGCAGGCTGAAAGTAACGTTAAAAACTATAAACGACAGTTGAAGGAACTCCTGCAGATTACCAGTGAAGAAGCTTTCGACATCGCTATTCCAAGCACAACTGACCAGATGGCTCTGGCCTCTATCCCAGGAATGAACAGCGTCTATACAGCTGCGCTTCAGAATCGCCCTGAGTTTTTGAGCTATCAAAACAAACTCGACCAGAACGATCTGAACATCAAGATTGCAAAGGCAGGAAAGTTGCCAACCATCAGCGCAAATGCAGGAGCTACGACCAGCACCACATCCATGAACAAAAACGGTTGGGGCAGTCAGATGAAAACCAACTTCAGCATGGGTGGTGGAATCGGTGTCAGTATTCCTCTCTTTGATAACCGACAGACCAAGACTTCTGTCAATAAAGCACTCATTCAGCGTGAAAGCATCTTGCTCGATATAAAGAATGAGCAAACTAAGCTCTACTCTACTATCGAAAACTATTGGTTGCAGGCTAATACAAACCAAAGCCAGTTTAAGGCTGCCAAGGTGAGCAGCGAGAGTGCCCAAACAAGCTACGATCTGTTAAGTGAGCAGTTTAAACTGGGATTAAAGAACATCGTAGAATTGAGAACTGGCAAAGATAATCTTCTGAAGGCTAAGCAGAACGAGCTTCAGGCAAAGTATCTTACCATTCTGAATATCAACATGTTGAAATTCTACCAAAACGGTAGAATCTAAAGAGAAAGATTGGTATTAACATCCGAAAACATATTGCAAATCATTAATAGGTATACATACATTTTTATGAAAAAACTTAGAATCAGCAAAATCTGGATTGCCATGATTGTGGTAATCATCGTAGCTGTGGCAGCATGGCTGTTCTCAGGAAGCAAAAACGAAGAACAAATAGACTTGAAGCAGGAAGCAGTAACCACACAAACATTACAGAATAGTGTAACTGCAACCGGTACTATTGAAGCGGTAACTTCTGTAACGGTTGGTACACAGGTGAGTGGTATTGTAAACAAACTTTATGTTGATTACAATTCGCAGGTAAAAAAAGGTGAAGTCATAGCTGAGCTCGACAAAACCAACCTGATGAGCGAGTTGAATACTGCCAAAGCTAACCTGGCAAGTGCGCAAAGCAGTTTGAACTATCAGAGTGCAAACATGAGCCGCTACCAGACCCTCTATAAGAAAGGTTTGGTAAGTGCTGACGATTATGAAAATGCGCTTCTCACCTATCGCCAGGCGAAAGAGCAAGTAGCTTCGGCCAAGGAAAATGTACAGAAAGCCCAAACCAACCTGAGCTATGCTACAATTACATCCCCAATAGATGGAACTGTCATATCAAAAAGCGTAGAGGAAGGACAGACCGTAGCAGCAAGCTTCAACACTCCAGAGCTCTTTACTATCGCTAAAGATCTGACCAACATGCAGGTGATTGCAAATGTTGACGAGGCTGATATAGACGGTGTAAAAGAAGGCGATCGCGTTAATTTTACAGTAGATGCTTATCCTGACGATGTATTCCAGGGAACAGTAAAACAGGTTCGTCTGGAAGCTACTACAACAAACAATGTAGTCACTTACGAGGTTGTCATCTCTGCACCCAACGCAGATCTCAAGTTAAAACCAGGACTGACAGCAAATGTTACCATCTTTACACTAGAACGAGCTGGTATTCTTGCCGTTGCCAACAAAGCACTCCGCTTTACTCCAACCAAGGAAACTGTGGGAAAGAATATCAAGATTGTTGACTGCAAAAGAAAAAACAAAGTTTGGACTCTTGCTAACAATACCCTTACAGCTCATTCTGTAACCATCGGTCAGAGCGACGGTATACATACTGAAATTATCAAGGGTTTGAAGAAGGGACAGAAGATTGTAACTGAAATCATAGTTAATATCCCTGAAGAGAATGAGGAGCCTCAACAAAGTCAAGGTTTGATTAGCGGTCCTGGACCTAGAGGAAAGAAAAAATAAAAAATAAGAGTATGGCAAACGACAATATTCAAGCAAACAGCGAAAAGAAAGTTGTGATAGAACTCGACAATGTTCGCCGCGACTTTCTTGTGGGTGAGGAAACTGTCCACGCTCTAAAAGGTGTAAGCTTTAAAATATACGAAGGTGAGTTTGTTACCATCATGGGTAAATCAGGATCAGGTAAATCTACCCTGCTGAACCAGCTAGGTTGTCTTGATACCCCATCCAGTGGCGAATACTATCTGGATGGAGTAAGCGTACGAAAGATGTCACGTAATGATCGCGCCATTCTTAGAAACCGAAAGATTGGTTCATCTTCCAGAACTACAATCTTCTACCGAAGACTACAAGTGTAGAAAATGTAGAACTTCCACTGATGTACAACCCGAACGTAAGCGCAGAAGAACGAAAGCAACGTGCTATCGAATCGCTGAAAGCTGTTGGTTTAGGAGAACGTCTCTATCATAAGAGTAATCAGATGTCTGGAGGACAGATGCAGCGTGTAGCAATAGCTCGTGCGTTGGTCAACAACCCCGCTGTGATACTTGCTGATGAAGCAACGGGTAATCTCGACACCAGAACCAGTTTTGAGATTCTGGTACTCTTCCAAAAACTTTATGCAGAAGGAAGAACCATCATCTTCGTTACCCACAACCCAGACATTGCAAATTATTCGAGTCGTAATATCGAACTGCGTGATGGTCACATCATCAGCGACACCTATAACGAACATATTCTATCGGCAGCCGAAGGTCTGGCAGCCTTGCCGGCCAACACGGACGAATAAGTTTTCAATGTTAAGTGTTGAATGTTAAATTACTTAGCATCCAATAGCAAACGAAGTTTTCACTTAACACTTAACATTTAACATTACAACAAGTAAAATGAATTATCAGAATCTTTTCAAAATAGCCATCCGCGCCATTGCTGCCAACAAAATGCGCTCTTTCCTTACCGCACTTGGCATCATCATCGGTATTGCTGCGGTTATTACCATGCTTGCCATCGGACAAGGAAGTAAAGCCAGCATCAAGGCAAACATCGCAGAGATGGGATCAAACATGATTATGATTTCACCAGGTGCAGACATGCGTGGCGGTGTGAGACAAGATGCTTCGTCAATGGAGACGCTGAAGCAAGCCGACTATCAGAGCATCAAAGACGAATGTAATTATATCTCAGCTATTTCTCCTACTGTAAACAGTTCCGGACAGTGGATCTACGGAAACAACAACACCCAAAGTTCCATTTATGGTGTAAACCAAGACTATCTTTCCATCCGACAACTGAAAGTGGCAGATGGAGAAATGTTTACAGATACAGACATTAAGGCTGCATCTAAAGTTTGTATTTTGGGACAGACAGTAGTTGACTATCTTTTCCCTGATGGCAGTGATCCTATCGGTAAGGTTGTGCGATTTAACAGCATTCCATTCAGAGTAATCGGTGTCTTGAAGAAGAAAGGTTACAATAGTATGGGTATGGACCAGGATGATTTAGTACTTGCCCCCTATACAACAGTAATGAAGCGAATTATGGCACAAACCTATTTAGGAGGCATCGTCTGCTCAGCTATCACCGAAGAGGCTTCTCAACCTGCCCAAGATCAGATTACAGAAATATTGCGACGCAACCACAAATTGAAAGACGCAACAGATACTACTGAAGCAGATGAAGATGACTTCAATATCCGCTCTCAAGAGGAAATTTCAAGCATGATGAATTCTACCATGTCTACAATCACCATCCTGCTCGGATCCGTGGCAGGAATCTCGCTGCTGGTAGGCGGCATCGGAATCATGAACATCATGTATGTATCTGTAACAGAACGAACCCGCGAAATAGGTCTTCGAATGAGTGTGGGCGCACGAGGTATTGATATTTTGAACCAGTTTCTGATAGAAGCTATCTTACTTTCTGTAACTGGCGGTATTATAGGAGTGATATTGGGAGTTAGTTTATCGCTCAGTCTGAACTCTTTCTTCCATATAGCCACCCAAATAGAGCCTTGGAGCATTATTATGAGTTTTGCAGTCTGTACATTTACTGGCGTTTTCTTTGGATGGTATCCTGCAAAGAAGGCAGCAAGGCTCGACCCTATCGAGGCTATCAGATACGAATAAAAAAATTGGGGAGAACATTAAATATTCTCTGAGGTTTTTCAAAAAAAAACAAAAAGTTTTTTGGTGAATACAAAATAAAGTTGTACTTTTGCGTCTGCGGAAGTGCAACTTTTTTATTTGAAGTTAAACGAATCGCATGAATTGAATAGTAAACAGGTTTAAATATAGAAGATTATGAAATTTATAGGAATTATTCCAGCAAGATACGCATCAACACGTTTCCCGGGAAAGCCACTTGCCATGTTAGATGGCAAACCAGTGATACAACATGTTTATGAGAAAGTAGCAAGTTGTCTAGAAGCAGCCTATGTTGCAACAGACGATGAGCGAATTTTCAATGCTGTAGAAGCATTTGGCGGTAAAGCTGTTATGACGCGCAAGGATCATAAGAGCGGTACTGACCGCATAGAAGAAGCTATCGAAAAAATTGGTGGAGACTGGGATGTCATTGTCAATGTTCAAGGAGATGAACCTTTTGTTGACAAGAGTCAACTGGAAACCATCTGCCAGTGTTTTGATGACCCAACAACCCAAATTGCCACTTTAGGAAAAGCTTTTACCAGTATGGAAGCTGTAAAAAATCCTAATAGTCCAAAGATTGTTGTAGACAATCAAGGCTTTGCTATGTATTTCTCTCGCAGCATCATTCCATACGTAAGAGGAAAGGAAGAGGAAGAATGGCTCAAGAGTTTTCCTTATCTGAAACATTTGGGCATCTATGCTTACCGCAAAGAAGTTTTAAAAGAGGTAACCAAACTGCCACAAAGCTCACTAGAAATAGCAGAGAGCCTGGAACAACTTCGATGGCTGCAGAATGGCTACAAGATAAAAGTTGGTACTACAGATGTAGAAACTGTAGGCATCGACACGCCAGAAGATTTGCAGCGGGCAGAAGACTTTTTGAAAAACAGAAAGTAATAAAAAACATCATATACTTTTAAAGTATCGCAGAATGAACAAAATTGAAAATATCGTCAAAAAATATATTATTCACCATGGTATGTTCAAGTGGCAAACACCATATATCGTTGCCTTGTCCGGAGGTGCTGATAGCGTTGCCCTATTGCTTATCTTGAAAAATATAGGACTGAATATTACTGCTGCGCACTGTAACTTTCACCTTCGCGGCGAAGAGAGTGACAGAGACGAGCAATTTTGTGTAAATCTGTGCAAACAACAGGGAATCAGTTTGTCTCGAATCCATTTTGATACTTATGCTTATGCCCATTTACACAAGGTAAGTATCGAAATGGCTGCACGCAACTTACGCTACAGCTATTTTGCCCAATTAGTAAAAGACTTGCATGCAGGAGGCATTTGTGTGGCCCATCATCGCGATGACAATGTAGAAACTTTACTTCTGAATCTGTTAAGAGGATCTGGAGTAGACGGATTAGCAGGCATCGCCCCCAAAAACGGAAATATTCTGCGCCCTCTTCTCTGCATCAGCCGACAGGATATATTGCAATACCTAAAAGAAAAAAAGCAAGATTTTGTCACAGATTCAACAAATTTGGAAGACGATGCTTTAAGAAATAAAATTCGCCATCATGTAGTACCTCTTTTGGAAAGTATCAACCCGGCAGCAAGTGAAAATATCGCTCTCTCTGCCAAATACATACGCCAAGCGAAAAGTATACTTGAGAGCATTGATAGCATCAGTACAACCGACTCTTATAGGAAAGTTATATATATCCCTAAAGTATCTGTCATGAATGCTCCAAGTCCGGAATTCATACTTCATAAAGAATTAGGCAGATATGGTTTTCATGGCAATGCCATTGATGACATCTGTGAAAGCCTCTTCAGTCAGGATCGTGGTGTCGGTAAAATCTGGAAAAACGAAGACTATATGATAGTCATCGACAGAGAACAGCTGTTGATCTCTAACATAAAAGACTTGAATAACATTCAGGAACAAAGAGCGTTCCGACTGCCAGAAGAAGGCATTTACAACATGGACGAAGGAACCCAAATCAAGATAAAAATCTTCTCGCATATGGGTGACTTCATGCCAAGCAAAGAATCGCAATGTATCACTTTGGATGCTGAAAAAGTCAGTTTTCCCCTCACCTACCGACTGGTAAAAGAAGGCGATAGATTTCAACCTTTCGGCATGAAGGGTAGCAAACTGTTGAGTGACTATATGACCGATAGGAAATTTGACTATATACAAAAAAAGACACAGCATGTATTAACTGATAGTAAAGGTGAAATCATCTGGCTTATCGGCGAACGTACGTCTGAAAAAACAAAGATTACCGAAACCACCAAGAAAATATTGGAGGTCATCATCAAATGAAAAAGAAAATATTATATATCACAAGTTTAGTTTTCATTCTGCTGGCTGCCGCCAGCACATGGAGCTATTATTGCCTGAACCCATCAAGTGATAGAGTGAACAAGGCAAAAGCAAACATAAAAGTATACAGTCACTACGAATTAATTCAAAATGGAAAAACAATACTCCGGTTCGACGAAGACACTACGACACTGGCTGCCAACTTTATGAATCGTTGGGCGTTGATTCCTTCATGTGAAGGAAGACTTGCCGCCTGCTACAACAACAGCATCAGCCGGAATCACTATCTTGGCAAAGATGCGGATAGCATCTTTAAAGAGAAAGTTGATTCTTTAGACAGTTTGTATAGAGACTCCAAATGGAAAGTTGGAGAACTGAACTATTATATTCACTCTCATTCTGTTCAGGATGTAGGCTACAACTCTATTTGCGCTTATACCCAACGCGAACTGGAACTACGCGATTCTGCCAAGAAACTGATTGATTCCCTGAAACATGTACAGAAAAAGGGACATTTCAAGTTGAAACGCTCCATTTCATATCAAGCCTATTATAGAGACGAGAACGGAAAATGGAAGAGTCAGGCATGCAAACTCATCAAAGCAATGAATGGAGAAACTGCACAAGGAAGCCGCATATTCCAACTTTCCTCAGAAACAACTCCTGAAGGGGTTAAAGCTATTTCACCTCAACTTGCAGCATCTTTAGCAACAGCTCATGGAGTCACACTTCGACGCTCTATTGATTATACCCTCTTACCTGATTCTCTAGGATATTATCGGGGTACAACCGACAGTATCTATCAACCAAACGGTCATGGATGCTGGCAAGGATACGATGGAACCTATTATGAAGGTTACTGGAAAAACGGGAAACGTGAAGGATTCGGATTCAGCATTGCTCCCAAGAAGCCATTACGAATAGGCGAATGGAAAAATGACCGCTATAAAGGCGAAAGACTCGTATATACATCGGAACGTATTTATGGCATTGATCTGAGCAAATACCAGCATGGAAAAGGCAGAAAAAAATATGCTTTCAACTGGAACCGTTTACGCATTACACATCTTGGACGTCTCAGCAAAAAGACAGTTTCAGGTACAGTAAACTTCCCTATTCGCTTCATCTATATCAAGAGTACAGAAGGTAAATCGCTGTTAAATCCATATTATAGAAAAGATTATCGTGATGCAAAAGCACATGGTTACAAGGTTGGAACCTATCACTTCTTTACCACCATAACACCTGCTGCAGAACAGGCACGACACTTTCTGAAACACAGTATCATTAGGAAAGGCGATTTTCCTCCAGTTCTTGATGTTGAACCGCTTCCTAGTCAAATCAAGAAAATGGGAGGGTCTGGAGTATTGTTTGCACGCATTAGAACTTGGCTTAGAATAGTAGAGAGAGCAACAGGTGTTAAGCCTATTCTTTACATCAGCCAAACTTTCGTAAATCGCTATCTGCCAAAGGCTCCCGATTTGAAACATAACTACCAGGTTTGGATTGCACGATATGGAGAGTATAAACCAGACATCCGATTGGTATATTGGCAACTCTGCCCCGACGGAAGAGTAGCAGGAATACATGGAGAGGTAGACATCAACGTGTTTAACGGATACGATGACGCTTTTCAAAGTTTTGTTAAGAACAAGACCGTAAAATAACCTTTAAATGAGTAAGTTAGGTTAATTACGTTAAAGTAAGTTATAATTCTAGTCGTGTATCAATATTTTTATTATCTTTGCGCCAATTGTGCAATGTGTAACTAAGAGGAAAGATAATGAGACAGCTTAAGATACAAAAGAGTATAACCAATCGTAATAGTGAAGCCCTCGACAAATATCTTGTAGAGATAGGTAGAGCCCCTATGGTTTCTATTGATGAAGAAATAGAATTGGCTCAAGCTATCCGCAAGGGAGGTAGAGCTGGCGAAAGAGCAAAAAATAAGTTGATTGAAGCCAACTTACGTTTTGTGGTGTCGGTAGCAAAACAATATCAGCACCAGGGACTCACCTTGACAGACTTGATTGACGAAGGAAACATCGGACTCATCAAGGCTGCAGAACGCTTCGACGAAACACGAGGGTTCAAATTTATCTCATACGCTGTATGGTGGATTCGTCAGAGTATTTTACAGGCAATAGCAGAGCAAAGCCGAATTGTTCGACTTCCCCTCAACCAGGTAGGATCACTCAACAAGGTAAACCAGGAAATTAATAAGTTTGAGCAGGAAAACCAACGCCGTCCAAGCGTTGAAGAACTTGCTGCCAGAACGGGTGTTGACGAGGACAAGATTTCTCAGAGCATGGCTGCCAGTGGTCATCATGTAAGCATCGATGCTCCATTCAGTGATGACGATGACAACTCTATGGCAGATGTAATGGCAAGCGGAGACGATGCCAGAACAGACAAGCAGGTTGACCATGAAAGTATGGCACAAGACCTAAGACAGGTTTTAAAAGTTTGCCTCAAGGATCGCGAACTGAAAATTATCTGCGCATGCTACGGAATTGGGGAAACCGAAAAGGGGCTTGAGGAAATTGGTGATAAAATGGGGCTCACCCGTGAGCGAGTTCGCCAGATAAGAGAAAAAAGCATCACCAAACTGAGAGAGTCCGGGAAGATAGGAATCCTTATGAAATATCTTGGTTAGGAAAGCTGTTGCCCAAAATATTTGGCATAGTTCTTCTGCCAAGTAACATCTTAACTCATAATAAATGAAGAAATATCAAACACACATCATTTTGACGATTATCTTCTGCATGATGGCTTTTGCAGCACATGCAAGAAGAATGTCACCGAGAGACGCCTTTAGTGACTCGGTGATGTGTTTGGTATTTAAATATTCACAATCTGTTGACACAACAGGTAGAGCTGAGCACAAGAGTTATGCCTACACTAAATTTCAAATCAAAACAAACAAACGTAATGCAACGCTCATGCTAGTACCGACGATGTATGCGGTGGCTCATGGCGGTGGCAGAAGATTCATCAGCGAGTTTTATAACCAAATGACGCTAGACGCAAATGGCAGACCAGTTGCCAAGCGTTTGCTGAACATAAGCACCATTCCGCATAGAAGCAACACATTGTCATCAGTTCTGAAATACATGACTCCAACGGTATATGGAGAAACACTTTTCGAAACTAATATTCTTTCTCCTTTCCACTATAAGAATCGCAGATATTATAAATATGCCGTCACCCAATTACCATTCGGCAAAGCACAAGTCTACGTATATCCACGTCTCAAAAACACCCAAGTTATTGAAGCACGTGCCATTGTTGATTCCCAAAGCGGAAAGATAAGCATGGTAGACTTTGAGGGCGAATATGATATGACCCGTTTCTATATCTCTATTATTATGGGTAAAGACGGATTTGGTTCACTTTCTCCTGCAAGGTGCAGCATGAGAGCCAACTTCAGTTTTATGGGTAACAAGATAACGGGCATGTATACAACAGTATACGGACTGCCGAAAATATTAAGTGATTCACTCAATAATGTAGACGATACTGCATTAATGGCAAAAGTGCGCCCAATTGAATTAAACCAATATACAGAAAATTCTATGAAAAAAGAAAACAAATAACAGATTCCTTGAATAACAACATACCAGAGAAAAACTTTGCAAAAGACATACTTTGGGATGTTATCGGTGACAATGTATTAAACAGAATTTCCCAAGGCTTCGGAAAGCAAAACCAAGGCTACTTCCGTATCAGTCCTATTCTCAACCCACTCTATATGGGATACTCCGAGCGAAAAGGAATTGTATACAAGTTTGACCTGAAGGGAGGCTACAGGTTTACAGAAAATCTGCAATTGAAGCTTCGCTTTAAAGGAGGTTACAGTATGAAACAACACAGATTTTATTTCAATATACCATTGACATTCAACTATAACCCGAAGCACAATGGATATCTGAAGTTAGAAATCGGTAATGGTAATAGAATATCGAATAATCGTGTTGCACGAAAGATGTTAGGCATCAGCAAACCTGAAGATAACGATTTTCTAAATCCACTATTCTCAAAATATCCAGGATTGTCATTACCGGAAATTTCAACAGATATTGAGGCAAACAACAGGAAACTGACAGAGTTTAAAGATGATTATCTTCGTCTTACTAACCACTGGAGTTTCAACGACTATGTCGGTTTTGAGATTGGCTTGGTTTCACATCAACGAAAAGCTGTAGTAGAAAGTTTCTATAAACTGTTTAATTATCCAAGCAAATATGTGTCAGTAGCACCAGCTGTAGCTTTAGAACTCTTACCATGGGGTAAGAAAGGCTCCATCTTTAAAATAGACTATGAAAAGGGATGGAAAAACCTACTAGGTTCAAACATAGACTACGAACGGGTAGAAGCAGATGCACAAACTATTTTTCAAGTATCACGCCGTCAATCATATTCTATAAGGTTAGGAGCTGGCTTTTATACCCGCAAAGGTGATCATTGGGACTTCGTTGACTATACCAATTTCCATGACAACAATATTCCTGGAGGCTGGAATGATAGCTGGAGTGGAGAATTCGAATTACTGCCATCCCAATGGTATAATGCCAGTGATTATTACGTTCGCGGAAATTTCACTTATGAAGCTCCCATGATTGCAACTGCATGGCTCCCCCTGATTGGGAAATATATAGAAGCAGAGCGTCTGTATGTAAGCAGTCTTGTTGTAAACCATTTACACCCATATACAGAATGGGGATATGGAGTAACAACAAGAGCTATTACATTAGGATTCTTTGCAGCCTTCAAAAACACGAAGTTTAATGGCATAGGCTGTCGCTTCGGTTTTGAACTATTTAGAGATTGGTAATATTCATAAAAGCATGGATAAAACATGATTTCTAGGGCACAATATCAATAACATCATAAAAAAAAACAAAATATGAGTTCACAACTAACTGTTTATAAAGCAAGTGCAGGATCAGGTAAAACATTTACTTTGGCTCGCGAGTATATGACACTCGTGATAGCTAATCCTGCTTCCTACAGAACCATTCTTGCAGTAACCTTCACCAACAAAGCTACTGAAGAAATGAAAATGCGTATCTTAGGAAAATTATACGAAATTGCACACGGACTACCAGAAGCAAACGATTATGTAAATCAAATACAGCAGGCTTTACCCTATCTTTCATCCAAACAAATTCAGAAAAATGCAGAATCAGCACTGCATTTGCTCATACATAATTATAACTATTTCCGGGTTATGACCATCGATACGTTCTTTCAGAGTGTATTGAGAAATCTAGCACGTGAACTTGATCTGACTGCCAATTTACGGATAGAACTCAATGACTATCAAATAGAACAGCATGCCGTTGATGAACTTATAGAAAGTCTTGAAGATACCGATCGTCTACTTTTCTGGATTATGGATTATATCAAAGAAAATATTGATGATGATAAGAGTTGGAATGTCATAGGACAGATCAAGAAATTCGGTGAGAACATATTCAAGGATTATTACAAAGCTCATTCCGACAAGTTGACAGAATTGATGGAACAAGAAGATTTCTTCAAGGATTTTACCGACCGAATGAAAAAAATGCGCAATAAGGCAAAAGAGCAGCTTAAAGAAATTGCTGCTACTTTTTTCGATTCCCTTGAAGAAGAAGGCTTTACGTCAGACGACTTAGCTGGAAAAACGAGAGGTATTTGGAGCTATTTCAACAAGCTGAAAAATGGCAAATACAGTGATGATGATCTACATAATGATACTTTCTGTAAATGTCGGGAAAGTCCGGAAGCATGGGTCAAAAAATCTGATGTAAAAAATTGTACTGATATCTTCAATTATGTAGAATCGGTGCTCTACCCTATTCTGCTGTTTGCAGAAGATAATCGTCCAAGACTCACCCGAATCTTCAAAAGTACCGATCTGACCATAAAGCATCTTAATCAACTCCGCCTTTTGGGAAGCATAGATAAAAAAGTCAGGGAGATGAACAGAGAGGCAAACCGATTCCTTTTGAGCGATACTCAGACCTTGCTCAACTCACTGATAAAGGATAGCGATTCGCCATTCATCTTTGAAAAGATTGGCACTCAACTCGACCATATAATGATTGACGAGTTCCAAGATACTAGCACCATCCAATGGAAGAACTTTAAAGTGCTGCTCGAAGAAACCATGAGTAGAGAAGATGCAGGTAACCTCATTGTTGGTGACGTAAAACAAAGTATTTACAGATGGCGATCCGGCGATTGGAGACTGCTCAATAATATTGATAAAGAATTTAATAAAAGCGCGAAAAAAGTAAGCATAGAAACTTTGGGTACCAACTACCGCTCTGATAGAAACATCATTGAGTTTAACAATGCTTTTTTCACAGAAGCAGTAAAATTGGAGATTGAAGACCTGAAAGATAAATGTCCTGAGGAATGTAAACAGCTGGAAAGCGCATATAGCGATGTCTGCCAGCAAGTACCAGACCACCATTCTGTTCCTAATGGTTCTATCAGTATTCAGCTCCTGGGCGGTGAAAATATTGAAGACAGAATGATGCAAACAACATTGGACACTGTAGACAAGTTGGTTGAAAGAGGTGTTCCTTGCAACAAAATAGCAATCCTGGTAAGAAGCAACCGTAACATACAGGACATTGCTGAGTATTTTATGAACCATTCCGACTATCCGTTGGTTTCAGATGAGGCATTCAGGCTGGATGCCTCCCAAGCAGTATGCACATTGGTTAACGCTCTCTACATACTGGTACACCCAAATGACAATATTGTATTAGCAACTCTCAACAAGTTTTGTGACACGTATTCTGTAGCTGGAAATATGCCGGAACAACTTTTGACCAATCGTTCTGAGTATCTGGAAATGCCACTGTTCGATCTCACAGAACGCCTTTTTGCAGAACTTAAACTTGGCGAAATAAAAGACATGATCAAGCAAACTGCCTACATCTGTACTTTTTATGATTGCTTAAGTAAATATCTCACAGATAACAGTAGTGATATCACTGGATTTCTGAAAGAGTGGGATAACCGTATCCACGAAAAAAGCATTCATAGCGATGGCGATGGCGGTATCAGATTCCTTACTATACATAAGAGTAAGGGACTGGAATACGATCATGTTATCATGCCTTACTGTGACTGGCAACTAGAAAAAGCCAACACTATCTGGTGCACACCGCAAGAAGCTCCATACAACGAACTTCCACTGGTACCTATAGATTTCAGTGCTAAACTGATGAAGCAAAGTATATATGAAGCAGATTATAATCATGAACATCTGCAAAACATAGTCGACAATTTGAATCTGCTTTATGTAGCCTTCACACGTGCCAGTCACAACCTGATTGTAATTGGCAAAAGAGCTAATAGTGCATATCGTTCTGCCATTATTGAATCTGTACTCGACAAGGTAGCCAGCCGACTTGAAGCTAATGACGTAAAGATGGAGTTAACAGGAATAGGTTCTGATGCCAAAACAGATGACATATCTTTCTGCTATAATGAAATATATGTACCTGATTCTTCCAAGAAATCAAACGAGAAGAAGAATACAAACGTGCTCTCAGCCTATTCTCAACCTTTAGAAATTAAAATAAATGTTACGCCTGAAATGCCAGAATTCAGACAGAGTAACCAGAGCCGTGACTTTATAAAGCGTGATGAAACAGAAGAGCAACAGAAGTTTTATATCAAAATGGGTACTATTTTGCACAACCTCTTTTCTACAATCCGCACGGTTGATGATATTGATGGAGCCCTGAAACAGTTGGAGTTAGACGGACTTTTATACGATCAAGACCTCACACCAGAGAAAATAAAGGAGATGATCAGGAAAAGACTTGAATCACCAAAGGTCGCAAAATGGTTTGACAAGGAACTGACCATACTAAATGAATGTTCTATCCTGACAGTTGAAAATGGAAAAGTGGCAGAATACCGTCCAGACCGCGTGATGCAAAACTCAAGAAAAGAAACCATCGTGGTAGACTTCAAATTCGGTAAACAGAAAGTAGAACACCATGAACAGGTTAGAAAATACATCGGCTTGTTAAAAAGTATGGGACATCACCGAGTAAAAGGTTATCTATGGT
>ENA-UEOL01000310-UEOL01000310.1-human-gut-metagenome-genome-assembly--contig:-NODE-310-length-37126-cov-97.712138_pt1 | contig 37126 bp, 37 predicted proteins | sample MGYA00242884_ERZ507884 | MGnify/ENA primary metagenome ERZ507884 (study PRJEB26167, sample SAMN06115417) | human gut metagenome | host: Homo sapiens | place: China:Chongqing | collected 2015-03-06... | reverse complement strand
CAAATCATTACCTCATTTTTACCTTATCCTCAGAACTGCTTGCTAATAAAGTGGTTATAAAAATCTTCCAGAATTACATAAAATCTTTTATTTTGTATCCTTTTCTACGAATAAAATAGCAAAAAGATAAGAAAAAGATTTTTTCATAGTCTTTTGAACTTATTCTTACCCCTTTATAAGGATAAATTTGCAAACGTTGACCACGCAATTATTCGTTTATCCAAAATTAAATGAAAGTTAAATATTTAAGATCTATAGTACTTTGTATTGCATAGTACTAACCTTTTACATACATTTGCAGCAGAAACGATTAAAAGCACAATCTCTATGAATGTAGACAACGCAAAATCACAGATGCGCAAGGGTATGCTTGAATATTGTGTACTACTGCTGCTGAGCCACGAGGCCAGCTATGCGAATGACATTATCACTCGTCTCAAAGTCGCTGATTTGATAGTAGTTGAAGGTACACTCTACCCCTTGCTCACCCGTCTGAAGAAGGACGGACTTCTATCTTACGAATGGCGTGAATCGACCCAAGGTCCTCCACGCAAGTATTACGCCTTAACGCCCGACGGCCTGCTTTTTCTAAACGAATTAGACGGTGCATGGAATGAATTAGCTCGCACGATTGGCTTATTAAAAGGCATGACTCCACAAATTGAAATGAAGTAGTACCACTTATTAAAGCTGAAAGCGAAGGACTATTCATTTCAGTACACATTATTAAATGAACACAAACAACAATTACTCTCACTATGAAAAAGAATATTACTGTCAACCTCTTTGGCACTTTGTATGCCATCGATGACGATGCTTGCAAATTGCTTGAGCAATACCTTGACAATATGCGCAGCTACTTTAGCAAACGCGAAGGCGGCGATGAAATAACCGACGACATTGAACACCGTGTAGCCGAACTCTTTAGCGAATTGAAAACGAATGGCGTTGAAGCTATCTCTATTGAACATGTGCGAGATATCATTCAGCGTATCGGCAATCCTGAACAAATGGACGAAAGCACGGCAACAAACGAGAGCGATGCGCAACAAAGCGCCCATGCTACGCCTCCTCCAGCTCCTGATGCCGCTACTACCTCACACAAAAGCAGCCGCAAGCTCTATCGCGACCCTCAGGATCAACTCTTAGGGGGTGTCATGTCTGGTCTGTGTCAATACTTTGGCGGAACTGACCCTCTACCTTGGCGTATTATTATGGTATTGTTAGCATTGTTCAGCTTTTCGACAATGGGCTTTATCTACCTCATTGCTTGGGCTATCATTCCTGCCGCCACAACTGCTGAGGAACGTTTGCAGATGAGGGGCGATCCTATCAACCCTCAAACGCTCAACGAGGAACTCATGCGCGGAGTTAACCGAACGAATGATTACCTTCGCTCACCGAAGGTTAAGAATGGTGCCCGCAGTTTCTTACGCACGTTGCTCAACATCATCGTGTTCTGTCTGCGACTCTTCGTTATCTTTATTGTGGGTGCCTTCATCGTGGCCACTATCGTTGGTATCATTGCCTTTATCGTGGCGAGTGCCGAACAACCAATGAATGACAATTTAGCGAGTTTTATCCAGTTTTCACCCGCTTTGTTTTGGTATGGCTTGCTTGCTCTTGTGTCTGGTCTTATTTGCCTAAGCATTTTGCTTTATGCCTCATTGCGTATGTTGCTCAAGTCGAATAATACGAAGCCGCTTAGTTCTGCCACTGCCGTCACACTTATTATAATAGCCGTCCTTTCGGCCACCTCAGCTACCGTGTTTGGTGTGCTGTCGGGTGTCAACCATAAAATAGCTAAAACAGAATGGCGACTTAAAAACCAAACCATCAACGGCATCTTTATGGAGAATGAGTCACGCAATAAGTTGGCCATCGACGGTTGGAACATCACGCAGGCTATCAACTGTAACGACGACGGCGACTTTTATAGCTATAATGACGACTTTGAAGAGGACAACGACCGCATCGTCTATTACTTTAAAAAGACGGACGAAAATCGCCCCATGTCACTCTCAATGGAACGCACCGAAAATCTCCCCGCAGGCAAGTACCGCATTGAAGCTGTCACCTCCGTCGAAGGTCCTGGTCTCTTCATCTTCTATAATGACGATCACTTCATGGTTCGCTCTCGCGACACACAGTACAATGGCAATTTTGCTTCTATGAATTACAATGATGCGATGCAGACAGGTATGCTCCCCGACACGCTCTCCGAACCCTGGTGGCTCTATCACCAACGCAGCGAAGTATCACAATGGAGTTACCAAACGGCCGAGTTCAACCACTATGGTGGCCACCTCAAATACGGCATTCGTGGCACACTCAAAGCAGGTGCCGATAAAGCAGAAATTCTCCGTCTCCGTGTCGTGAAGGTGGAAGATATAAATAAGAAGAGTGAACGATAAACTGCAATTAGTCGAAGAGTTAGGCGCGTTCGTGGCGCATAACTCTTCGACTAATTGAGATAAAAAAGCCTTAACCAAAGTTTAGCAAGCGTTTATTTGTCCTATATATTATTAATGTGTAATTTTGCCTATACAATAAACAATAATATTATGCAGAAATGGAGTAAATACGATTATACGGTCGAACCCTTTACCGAAGACTATTGCGGCAACTTGGCATGGGGCAACTTGGGAAACCTCATTCTTCGTTGCGCCTCATTGCACGCTGGCGAACATGGATTTGGCTACCCCCAAATGATAAAGTTACACCACGCTTGGGTACTGTCGCGCTTGGTTATCGAGATGAGCGAAATGCCATGTTCGGGCGACACATTTAGCATCAAGACATGGGTTGACCGCCTTTATCGTCAATTCACCGACCGCCACTTCAGTATACTTCGCCCTGACGGCACAGCATACGGGTACGCCACCAGTATTTGGGCACTCATTGACACGCAAACGCGCCAGCCCGCCGACCTTGAAAAGTTGCCCAATGGTGGATTTTCCGATACGCTTATACCTGATGAGCCTTCGCCCATTCCTACCATGGGACGTATGCGTATGAAGTCGCCCACTTTAGTAAACACTCACAAAGCGGCCTACTCTGACCTCGACATTAATGGTCATGTCAACTCCATTCGCTACATTGAGCTCTTGCTCGACTTCTTTGATGCGAACGAGTTAAAGGCGCACCCCATCCGTCGCATTGAAATGGCTTACTGCCTTGAGTCGTACTGCGGTGATAAGCTTCAGATTTATCACGACATCGATGCCAAGAACGACAAGCGCCACTTATTCGAAATCAGAAAAGACGAATGCATTATCGTCAAAGGCAGCATAGAGTTTTAATAAGTAATGAGGTTAGAGGTTTAAAAAGTTACTTATCAAACTCACTAAACTTATTAAACTAACCAATTTATTAAACTCACTAAACTTATTATACTCATTAAACTCACTAAACTTATTAAACTCACTAAACTTATTAAACTCACTAAACCAAATACACTCAACATATAAATGGGAAAAGTACTTATTATTGGTGCAGGTGGTGTTGCAACAGTTGCAGCCCACAAAGTAGCCAAGAACACGGACGTGTTCAGCGAAATCATGATTGCAAGCCGCACGAAGTCAAAGTGCGACGCTATCGTTAAGGCCATCGGCCGTGACGACATAAAGACAGCACAAGTTGATGCTGACAGCGTAGAAGAGTTGGTAAAACTCTTTAATGAGTTTAAACCCGACTTGGTAATGAACCTCGCCTTGCCTTATCAAGACCTCACCATTATGGAGGCTTGTTTGCAATGCGGTTGCTCTTACCTCGACACGGCTAACTACGAACCTAAGGACGAGGCACACTTTGAGTACTCTTGGCAGTGGGCTTACAAAGATCGTTTTGAGAAGGCTGGACTCACCGCTATCTTGGGTTGCGGCTTCGACCCGGGTGTAACCAGCATCTACACAGCCTATGCTGCTAAGCACCATTTCGACGAGATTCAATACCTCGACATTGTCGACTGCAACGCAGGTAACCACCACAAGGCTTTTGCCACCAACTTCAATCCCGAAATCAACATTCGCGAGATTACGCAAAAGGGCCTTTATTGGGAAGACGGCCGTTGGGTTGAAACGGAACCGCTCGAAATTCACAAGCCCCTCACCTACCCCAACGTAGGTCCGAAGGAAAGCTACTTGCTCCACCACGAAGAGATTGAGAGCCTTGTTAAGAACTACCCCACTATTAAGCGCGCTCGCTTCTGGATGACGTTTGGACAAGAATACCTCACCCACTTGCGCGTCATTCAAAACATTGGTATGGCTTCTATCAAGCCTATCATGTATCAAGGCATGGAGATTGTTCCACTTCAGTTCTTAAAGGCAGTACTCCCCAATCCGCAAGACCTGGGCGAGAACTACGAAGGCGAGACAAGCATTGGTTGCCGCATTCGCGGTTTGAAAGACGGTAAGGAACACACCTACTACGTTTACAACAACTGCTCTCACCAAGCTGCTTACGAAGAGACTGGCATGCAAGGCGTAAGCTACACCACAGGTGTTCCCGCTTGCATTGGTGCACGTATGTTTATGCTCGGACTTTGGAAGAAGCCCGGTGTGTTCAACGTTGAAGAGTTCGACCCCGATCCCTTCATGGAAGAACTCAACAAGCAAGGCTTGCCTTGGCACGAAGTGTTCGACGGCGACCTTGAGTTATAATATATTTTATCAACAATATGGAAGTAACGCAGCAATTGGAGGGGACAAACCTCTAATTGCTGCGTTACTTATATTTTGTTCATTTACTTTTACCACATGACAAAGCCTTTTCTTACGCTACTATTCACCTTTTGTACCTTCTCTGCTTGTTTACATGCCAACACAAACGATAGCATCACCGTTCGCCACACGGCCGAACAATGGTTTGAAACGCATTCAAGCCAACAAGGCGGGAAGCAACAACGAGTAACAGCAATCGATCGTTCACCGATTACGCTAAAGGTTCATCCACGCGGTTGGCTTTGCCAAAAAGGGAAGCAGTTCGTACTCCTTAGCAAAGATGAAGCAACACCAACTGTTTTGGGGTATGGAAGCACAAGTCCCAAAGGGGCAATCCCCACCGCTCTACAATCCATACTCAACACACAAAGCACCCATCAAAAGTCGAAGGACTATCCAATAGCAGGAGCGAAATGGCAAGCCACGGCTCCATTGCTCACCACGCAGCACGGAGCCGAAAGTCCGTACAACGACCTTTGTCCTTATTATACCGACGATAAAGGCAACGTGTCCACCAATCGCTGTTTGGCTGGCTGCGTAGCCATCGCTATGGAACAAGTGCTCACCTACTATCGACGCACCTATACCCTACAAGACACCCTACATGGTTGGACCACCGACCACTACTCCGTGGCCGATGTTCTCCCCGGACAAAGCGTTGACACACGACTTATACTTGATAACTATAAGGCAGAGACGGGGACGTCCGAACAACGCACGGCCGTAGCTCAACTTATGTATTACTTGGGCATGGCCGCACACATGAATTGGGGATTAAACGCCAGTGGAACGAACACGTATCGGCTCATCGAACCATTGCAACGCGCCTTCGGACTAAAGCACGTGGCCTATTTAGATAGCTATCAATACGACCCTGTTGACTATTGGAACTACATAGCCGCCAACATTATGGCTGCACGCCCTGTGTATTATGCAGGAGCCAACCTCGACACGGGTGGACACGCCTTTGTGTTGGACGGACTTGACGACGACGGACTCTTTCACGTTTGTTGGGGCAGTGACGGCGACTACGACGGGTTCTTTCGTTTAGACGTATTATATCCCCACGAACCCGTTTACGATCGCCACGACGTAGTCGACACGGGATACTTTTGCAATCAAGAAGCCTTGGTCGTATGTCCTGACGAAGTGACCGACGTGGCCCTCCCCGACTCGCTTCACCGCACAGGGCTTGAGATTGCGATTGACTCGCTATGGTTGGTCGATTCTCCTACCAATACGTGTAACACCCGCATGGGCATTGCCCTACGCAACACCTCTTCTCAACCACTCACCACCACCTTCGCCTTCCTGCTCAATGCGCCCACCGATACAGCCACTTTCAAGTAAGCCGATTGGTTAGCCTTCACGGGCTGTACGCTAATGCCTGGCGAGCGCGACACGCTTTACGTCCGTCCCGTAATGTCTCATATAGGACCTCGCACGCTCTCAGTCACAGCCGATGGCGAACACATCTTGAGAAGTATCGACATTGACATCGTACCCAATAATGGTAGCATGTGGGTAGCATACGACACACCACGACTTAGCATCAACGAAGAAGAAGGCACTGCTACGATTACGCACCACATCACCAATCCTTCGACTACCCAACGTGCCTCAACTTACTTCCTTTCTGAATTGGTTGACGATGAGACGGGCGCTGACGTGAAGAAAATTCATAACATATTTCTCTCCGCTGCAGCCGACACCACCTTTCATGTCACGTTTCGACAACTCAAGGCCGAACATTCCTACACCTTTAATTGGTGCTATGGTTGGAATAACGTTGTTTATAGTACTTCCTTCTCTCTGCCTGCCACCAGTGGCATTGAAGGAGTCAAACTAACAAATACCAACGAAACGTTTGATGCACAATACTTCACGCTTGATGGGCGTCCATTGGGTACGAAGCGCCCTACCCTCTCCGGCGTATACATTCTGCGCGAAGCCAATAAATCACGAAAAATCATAATCCCTTAATATGCTGAAGAAAGCTAACATACAAACCTTACTCGTTTCAACCACCGAGAATGGTGAAGACCTCATTCGCACCGAGTCTGTAGGTGGTTGCTTAATTGAAGAAAACGGCATCATGCTGCGCTACACCGAAAAGGAAAACAAAGGCACAGCCACGTTGCTCCTTACCGAAGGCCTTGCCGACTTGAAGCGTCACGGTCATACCGAGTCGCGCATGACCTTTGTCGAGGGTAAACTTCTGCCTTGCCTTTACACCACGCCCAACGGTTCGCTCGACTTTAGCCTTTACACTCACAGTGCATCATTCAAGGTCGATGCACAAGGTGGGCGCTTCGAAGCGCGCTACACGATGTTAGCCGCTGGCAAACAAGTGGCCGACAACGTGCTAACGGTGGAGTTTACTTTCTTGGGGTGATTTCTTAGGGTTAACTCGTCAACTAAAAAAACGTCACCCCATCACTCCGTCAACTCGTTAACTTAAAAATAAAATGTCAGAATTTCCAAAATGGCTTTTAGCCCTAACGGGGCTAAGCCTTATACCTTTACTTATCTGTCCTGTGTACTTATTCGGGGCACAACCTTTTGGTACGAGCGATAGCGCCTTTGTTCGCTTTCTGCTCTACATGGCCACCCAACTTCTTTGGTTCTTACCCATCATCGGCTTCTTCACCAGCCTCAACGCGTGGCGCTGTGGTTACAACAAGCGCAGCATAGCTATCGCCATCATCTCTCTTCTTATTAGCATTGGTGGAATAATTGGTGTGTTCTGCTAAGCCACACTGAGAAAACAACGCAGCAATTGAAAGGTCTGTCTTCCAGTTGCTGCGTTACTTTTTATTACTCGGTTTATGGATTTGTATAGGTATTTTGAGGAAAATGTAACTAATTGATTTTTAGAGTAAGCTCAAAGAAAAATAACAAAATTCTTTTCTTTACGCTTGCATTGCACTATCTTCGCATCGCATTACACCTACAGAAAGCCCACAGGGATTAATGTGGGTGGGTGCTACTTTTATGAAAAGAGCGTTTACTTGACGCTTGTCTTTGACAAATCGCAAACTTCTCACAATTATTGCAAACAGTCAGAAGACAAGACAACGGTAGATGCTCACGGTAGATATATTTATACCCTGTCGTGGTTTGTCGTATACATATAACATATACGACTCAGTCCACGTATGGGATTATCATATACCATGCGTGGGCTTTCTGCGTTGTCCGTCTCGACTGTTGGGGCACGTGAGAAGGCCTGCGATTTGTGAGAAGGACAGCAAGCAAATTCCACGCTTGAACCTGTATATATTTTGTAAGTATCTATAAATCAAAAGAAACCTTACAGCATCAAACGTAAATGATACCATAAAGTTCCCATTGTCTGCGAGAAATCAATCTTGTGTTGTTTAAATCAGAAAAAGAATCGTTAGCTGCAAATTAGCGATTAACATCCATTAACTCGTCTTTTGCCGTTTCAATGGCTGTAAGTTTCAATTCGTCTTCACCCTCCAAAGCATCCAATACTTTGTCGGCAAGCCAAAGGGTGAGCATTTCCTTTTCATCCACTTTGAAGTATGTTGCCATTTGAATTACTTGACTTCTCTTTGCTCGCCTATCGCCACGCTCAATCTTACTGAACATGGGTGTGTCTATTTCTAAGTATGCAGCCACTTGGCGCTGCAAAATTCCTTGTTCGTCTCTTAGAGACCTTATCTTGTTTCCTAATAACATATCCGTTTTATTCTTTGTCTAATATTACGATTTCCCAATAGCCTCCAAATCTACCACCTGTTCGTTTAATTTTGCCTAATTCACGAAGTTTACGTATTTGTTTCTCAATTCCTCGTGAAGACATATTCAATTGCATTGCGATTTCGGCGGCTGTTATATGTGGGTCTTGTTTTATAATATCTATAATCAAGTCTTTTGTTTCTGGACTTCTTTCCGATCTTTTCGTTTTTTGTTTCCGAACCTCTTTCCGAACCAAGTATAGCTCTTTCCGAACTTTCACTACATCCTTCATGAACAGGAATAGTAACCAAGAACGTCAAGCGGTCATCAGCTGTTTCAAAGATGGCACGGAACCATTATTCTTTTGTCCCTTTCGCTGTTACGTTTACAGGCACAGAATATGGACGGCAACTGCCAGCAGGGCACCATATCACTATCAGCTGTTTGCCATCCACCTCCTCCACAGAAGTGCGAGGCAAATAGTATGAAGCCATTTTGTTATTGTAGACCACCATCTCTTGCAAAATGTTATCAATCCCTTCTACAGGTCGTATTGCCATGCCAGTCTTATCTTCGGTATCTACTCCAACGATAATATACCCACCACCAAGATCATCAAAGTCATTGGCGAAAGCACATATTGTGATATATGCTGCCTGGATTCCAACCATTCTTGAACTCAATGCGATTGGATTCTATTTTCTGCTTGTTAAGCAGGTCGTTTATGTTTATTGCTAGTGCCATATTGTTTTTTTTATACAAATGTTCAAAAGGCTATCTATCGTTTTTTCCAAGGACTCTTTATATAAAAGGCCTTCAATATATTCGTTGGGAATGGAGGAGTAGCCATATTTCGCTCCAAGTACTGCACACGCCACTGCTGCATTTGTATCTGCATCGCCTCCTGCATTCACCACAACAAGAAGCCCATCAACAAATGAAGTCGTATGCCAGTAAGTCCAAAGAGCCACTGATAATGTAACTAAAGTATAGCCCATGTGGTCATAGTCTACCAAATTCTTAACATTTGATTCACGCCACGCTTTGTCCACGTATTCGCAGATTTCTGCATCATATAACTGTGCCAAACTTTTTATTTGAAATAATGTCGGTGGTTGCATACCATAAACCAATGCGTGTATAAGTTCGGACACTATTACGCATGAGCCGACACATCTTGGATCGTAATGGGTGAGCCGACAAATATTTTCTGCACAAGTCCTTACTTCTTTTGGAAAAAGGCCGACGACTGAGGTACGCATCAGCCCACCATTTGCTGCAGACTGATATTTACTCATTTCCCATACCTTGTGGGATACATCAAACGGATGCTCCACATAGTCGCCAATCATCAGCACCTTATAGGTATTTTCTCCAATACCCATAGGAGTGCCATTGGCCCAGTCTTTGAAGTGTCTGGCGATGTTGTAAAAATTAACACCCTTGTCTTCAATGACCTCATCAGCAATGCAGAGCATCATGTCGGTATCGTCCGTCCAGTCACCAATTTCCCAACGTTTCCGATGTCTGTCTTGGTATATCTGCTTGTAGTGTTGTAATCCATGAGGATATTTCCAAGCGATATCCTCATCTGTCATGAATTCCGTCCCCAATCCGAGTGCATCGCCTATGGCTTGACCATAAAGGCAACCTCTAAATCTGTCAATAGTTTTATGCTCCATAGCCGTATAAATCTAAATTTTGACATTGGTTGTTGTTTTGATACAATTCGCTATAATCAATTGATTTCGCTATAAATCTCGTCATATTTTGACGGATTTAAAAAGATTCTCCGCTATAATTCCGTAAAAAGTCGCTATAATAGATCCTCTTATGATTGAGGTATAGTATACCAAGTTCGTCCTTCCGCTTTTATTAAACACTCTTTACTCATGTTTTTCAGCAAATCTCCGAGCATACGAAGTTTTTGCTCTTCCGTCTTGTTGATAGGTAGCACATCTTTGATATATTCGTATATGCTATCTCGCTTGGCACCTTCTTCACCTGCATTGCTGAGATATTGTAGAACCATTTGACGCAACCTCTCCTTATCCAATCCTTTTGTTTTTGTGTAAGAAGGTAGTTGGTGCGTGTCTTTTGCGATACTTAAAGAGATGTTGTAATGCGGAGCCTCGCCCTCTATAAGCCCACGCTTAAGCAAGTCTTGGGCAACGTCCTCATGAATGGTTCTGCCTTTCTGCACTGCATCAAGTGAGATGCAATCCCAAAGAGAAAGAGTGTTGTTTGTTTTCAACAAATCAGTGTATCGTTTGTTGATTTCGTTGCCATAGATGCGGACAACGACTTTCTTCTTTATCGGGTCAATCTCATAATCTGGCATAGGGAAATGTCTGCGCCATTGCTCGCTGAACATCTTCTTAATACCACGACTTACGGTGTCAATCATATTGAAATCAACCATAGCTCTACACAGACATTCATTGCGGAAATGCGTCTGAGGTTCTTCGTTTCTCAAAGCATTCTCCAAAGTGCCAGGAATGAATGTACCAGCATTGGAATAATATAAGTAGCCCGGATTCTCCACGAAGTTGATGCGTTGTTGAAGTTCATAATCCTGATGGGCGATGCAGTTATGAAGAGCCTCACGAATCGTATAATCATCATACTGCTTCATTGTATCCGGGAACAGCGTACCGCCAGGCATTTCTCTCAAAGTCAGGTTTTCTATCTTTGAGAGAATTTCGTCCACCGTTAATATGAATGGAACGGTGAAGTGCTCATAGTCAACAACGTCTTGATTTGCATCACGACGCGTCCATGTTACCTGTGTCACAGCAGGACGCAACTTGAAGGCTGATTCGTATTTGCCAAGCAATATAATGGCAGCACGAGTAATACCACCATTCCGTATCAGACCGCACTTGCCGAGGAATGTCTGAACGTTCCAAGCGTTCACTTCTTCCGCAGGTATGCGGCTGTGCACTTTCTTAAACATCATGCGAGCCTTGGCAACAGCAACTTCGTCTAAATCATCTATTGTGGCATCAGGTACAATTTCTGCAGACCAGTCTTTGGCGGTGTAGATAGGTTCTTCAAGAATGACAGCCATCCTCTCTTGCGTCAACTCCACCAAAGAATCTTCTATCCGCTGCCATGCCTTCTTGTGAGCAAGTACAGGACGACGAGGCTGATGCTTAGGAATGTGGATTATCCATACTCGCTTGTTTGTATCATCAGTTACAAATTCTTCTATACTCAGTCCTTCAGATGACAGATAAGTGCATTGTTCCGTCAGTTTGAACGTTGCCGACTGTGTATTGGCAGGTTGCCCATTGAATGTAAGCCTTGAAATGTCCGTCCCGACGATTTCGAGTGTCTTGTCTTTGACACCAATCACTAAGTGTCCACCCTCCATATTGGCAATGGCAGACACATACGAGATGACATCGTCCTTTTCGTCTCCACAGAAAGAGTTCTTCAAATTCTTGAACTCTTTCCATTCACATCGTGCATTCTCTTGTGGGTACTCGTGGCTGAGGTATTGTTGTAATTCGAGTTCGAGCATAACTTCTATTCAATAAATAATATAGCTTATAAACAAATCTATGCCAATAATGTAACAATCCTAATTATAACATATAATTTCACGTTAATTAGTTTCATGTTCCTGTAATAGTTTCCGATGTAGGATTCTGTTTGTGCATTTCAAAGTTCCGCATAGCTATAGCTTTGTTATCGTTAGCATAACAATATTCACACTTGTGAATACATGTGTTGTATTGGCCTATATCCTTAGCCTTCATGCACCCACAGAATTCCCGTTGTCCCTTGTCTTTGTTGTCGCCACGAGTGGCATACTTGCCATTATCTAAGACTATGGCATCTGCTAGTAAAGGATCTGATTCACCAAAAATATCAAGCTGGGGCATTGAGTACATCTTGACTTTCAAAAAGTCCATAAGCACCTTATCGTTATGTGCTCTTTTAATCATCAAAGCATCATCAATACAATGGTTATGCTCCACACCTTCAAAGTCTGCGGCTTCACCGCAAGTTGCCAGCGTATAGTTCCACCCCTTACGTTTATTAAGTGCAACAAGTCTTTTAGCTAATTCTATCATCTGGTCTTTCGTCCACTCTAAATAATGTACTCCCGCGTCATCAAGGTTCTTCTTTACTTTGCGATAAACGGTTATATCTGCGAAACTAAAGACAAGTTTTTCTGTATAGCCACGTAGTTGGTCACCGATGTTCTCTATTTTAACAAGTAGGTCATCCATACTTATTTTGTCTGTTAAGATGAGGGGGTCAAAACGCCAGATAACGCCTCCCTTACCCAATTGACGGACAAGTTCCTTGAATGTCTCTATGCGGAACGACAAAGAAGGCACAGACTTCTCAAGTCCTTCTTTTTCGTAATCATTGAGCGAGTACTGCACGTAGCAACCTATTCCACGTTCTTTTAATTTTGGCAAGTACTTCAGAAGAGAATGTGGATTCTTAGACCAAAACACGATGAAACGTGTTTGGTCATAAGCAACATACGACTTTGCTCCATTGAATGGATTAGTCCAAGCAGAGTAGCCTTTCTCTAATCGGAGGAAAAACCAATCGCAGTAAAAGGCAGGTATATCAGTGCTTCTACTGGCTGATATTATCTGTGGATGCTGGGCGTCAACAATCCGCCCATCTTCCAGCACAATTTCTTTTTTTTGCCATGTTGCCATATTATACTTCTTAAGGTTTGTTATTTACTATTCAGATGAAGTACTATTTTATCTAACACAGTGCGAATTATCACATTAGTTCTTTTGTGGCCTGTTAGAACCTTTACCATTTTAGGTGAGACCCAATAATAGAAAGATACGAAAGCACGACCAACGTAATTGGTAAGGAGCCTCTTATCTCTAAACTGACGTAAAACCATAACAGAAGGATGTTCGTAATCACCGTATGCCATTGTTGCTATGTAGCATCCTTCGCTTTTCTGTGAATTCAAACTTGATGGTGTGTTATTATGAGAAGGAATGTAACTTGGCTTATATGATGGAGATGGGCTACTTGGTTTTGGAGCAACTGAGGCGCTAGACGAACTGACAGTTGAAGGAGAAGTCCTCGGTGTGTATGAGGATTTAGGAGTATAACCAGTTTTTTTTGTTGGTGCAGTTAAAGAAATGGCTTGTATACCATCTACTTCTCTGATACGACTAATCTTGAAGGTACGAGTCTCATTCCTCAGATGACAAAAGGCTGAGATATATCCCTCACCAAATTCTTCTGATGGTTTGATATCACTGATTGTACGCTCTGATATTTCACCAGAGTATTTCACATACTTAATTTTTACCGTTTTGCCACTTTTTATGGCTTCGGCAATATATTCTGATATTGTCATCGCTTTATTATTGTAGTTCTTTTAACGATTTTACATTAACTCTCACAGCTTTTGCCTTACTTATCAATCCATTGTCAGAAGTCAATAAAACAGCATTCTGATTTCTATACTTGATTGCAAGCGACAGGATTATGTTATCGGCATTCTTTGCATTAAAGTCTACAGGCAGCAATTCAACTGCCCCAATTTCATATCTTATTTTTCTATTCTTTCCTGCATTCTTGATTTTGCGAAGTGCGAGTTCTGCTTTGCCCTTAAGCTCCAAGTCCTTGCTCGTCTTCAACTTGTCTAACTCGTCAAGTACTTTTGCAGGCAAGACAATAAGATCTCGCGGATTAATGCGCTCCAATATGTCAGAGTCTTCAATGAACACATTTGTATCAATAACAAATGTTTGGTTCGAACTGTCTAAGTTTATCTTCTGCTTGTTTTCGGCGTACCATGCAAGATAACCTAATGGTAAATCAATGCTAGAATGAGTTTGTATATAGTGAAGGTTCCCTACTACATACAGAGCCTTGCGAGCTCTGGTCACAGCTACATTCACCAAGTTAGGAACACTGTAATCAATCCAGCGAATCTTTCCTTCAGAAGAATCATCAGTAACAACGAGGCTATATATTATTACATCCTTTTCATCACCCTGGAATTTATGAACCGTATCCGATACTATCTGGCCAGACAAATCTTTATGAATCATAGAGCTTATCTCTTGGGCTTGATGTTTGAAAGGAGAAATGATGCCTATAGAAATGTCAGGATACTTCTTTGCAAGTTTTTCTGCAATTTCAATACAACGTTTGGCTTCTTCCTCATTGATGTTCTGCATCTCGTTCTTTTGAGATCCTATAACATCTTCCCAAATTATTCCTTCCTGATCAATGTTGGCATTGCCTGGAGTTGTTTTGATATTGAGATTGATACCAAGTCTTCTTCTATAGAAGAATTCCTTTGAGTAACCGATGATACCATAGTTGCATCTGAAATGATTATCAAGTACAACAGAGGTCGCACCTGTCGAATTTAGCAGTGTATTACAATAATCCCATAAGGAAACGTCTCTATAAGAAGCACGGTTGTTCTCTGTTAGATTTAAAGCTGCTTTTATCTCACCCTCCTCATATGACGTGACATTTGTGATATGCTTCAGCTGCATAGGGTCACCGATAACAACAATCTGCTTAGAGCGTTGTATCATCGGAAGAGCAGAAGAAATATCACACTGAGAAGCCTCATCAATAATTAGCAAATCTATCAAGTCTCTTTCTAGTGGGAACGCACTCTTAATAGAAAGATTGGTAACACAGTTCAAATTGAACACATCAAGGAAAGATGATGCCAACTGCCCATTCAATGGCATAGACTGCATATATGAAGAAATCTTAGCAATAGCGTCATTTTGCGACAATCTCTTTAATATCAATTGATTCAAAAGCCTTTTGCCTAGTTCTACAGATTCGATATATTGAAATTCTTCTTTAATGCTCTTAAAGATAGCATCTTCGTCTATTGCCGATATTCTCCTCTCTAGTTCTTCTTCCTTAGCTTTGCAAGTTTCCATCTGTGTATCAAGCAATGATATGGCAGAGCAATGGTCTCGTTTTATCTTCTGATACCCATTTTTGTATTTAATGACTTCGTCAAGTAAAAAAATTGATTTCTTACAAGAACAGATGAGTCCTTCAATAGAAGTATCCGAAATATTGACTTCTTTTTTAAGAACATCATTAAACTCTGAGGGTAGATGCAACAAATTGCCTTGCAAGTCATTTACAGAACTAGTCTTACTGAATAGATTAAATAAAAGCCTTCTCAACCAACTTTTGTGACGATTTATTTTTTGGTATATGGCAATAATTCGCTCTTTGGCCGATGCTATGTCTGCATAAGTGTCAAAGCACATTTGCGGATGAACCTGGCTGTTCTCTAGTGATTGAATATCCCTATTAAACTTGACATTCGCTTCCTCTTTACGATTAAGCAAAGTTATTATCTGCTCGGAGATAGCTTTCTTATCGTCTCTGTTCTTGTTTAGCTCACATAGTTTCTTATGTCCCTCCGTAATTATCGAATAAGCACGCTTATATTTTGCAAAGAGGTGCTCATCAATGTCTGCTGAATTAATTTGTGGAATATAATTGATAAAGCGCTGTAACGATGGCATCAATTGATTGTTTATAGCATCTTTGGAACCAAATCTCAATAAATATTGAGTAGGGTCAACACCATCAAAACGTTCCTTAACGTTGTCTACAGCTTTGTTGTTTTTACTCGCAACAAGCACCTTCTTACCGAACAACAATGCATTTGCAATCAGATTGACAATCATCTGCGTCTTACCTGTTCCCGGAGGACCTGTAACGACAGACACTTTTTGGTTTAGAGCCGAGCACACGGCACGCCTCTGACTTTTATCCATTGGAACAACAGAAATTAAGACATCTTCGTCAATATGATGAAGTTTGTTGTTGTTTACGTTACCACTTAAAAAACTGTGAAGCAATGACGATGCCTCTATGTTGATAAGGTTATTAAGTTCAGCTGTAGTCTGGCTAAGTGCAGGAGTTTCATCGGTAAGAGCTAATCTCAGTTCATATAGCTTTAGGTCATGTGCTATAGCATCGCGCAACACTTGTTCAAGGCGGTCTAATGTGACTGTTGGTTCATACAAGACACTTTCGATGACAGAAACAACTTCTTGACTCAACTCCAAATTTTCTGCTGCATCTGCACTGACAGAGAAAGATGATAACTGGGCTGGAATAAACTGTTTGCTGATATCTATTGCCCTTAAATCCTCCTGAGAGAATACGTACTGAAGGAGTCTTATGCATTTATTGTTGATGATTATGCACAAACCAATATTCAGATTCTTTGGCCATTGCGTATATCTACGGTCGAAATTCTTACGAAACAAATTCGCAAAATCCTCGTTTTCTTCTACATCTATATTGAATGTGAGCTGATCTGCATTTTCATCAACATGAATACCTGTGGGGTAATCATCTTTTACCTCACCAGACTTCATCCTTTCCAAGCGGACAACAAGTTCAAAGAACTGCTCCAACCTCTTAATGTCATTTTCCGCAGGAGTAATATTCATCAAAAGCTGCCGAACTGTAGTCAAACCGTTATTTTGGGTAGGGCGATGTACCTGAAACTCGGTCTTTACAACCTCTATTTCATCGCCTTTCTTTTCAAACACAAGCAGATTGATGGTTCCGCCTTGTACCAGATTACCAATTTGCCTACCCAGTAAAACTTCATTGGATATATTGAATAACCCCGCAAAGTTTTCTATGCGTGTTGCACCAATATTATTGGGACCGACACAGATAAATGTCTGAAAAGTGTTAATTTCTGATTCTATTTTATCATGCAGGGTCTGTAAATTGACAGTAGGAATGTCTAGAATATTAGAGAAAAGGTGCACAACGTTTCCCTTATTAATGGAAATCTGTTTTGCATCTACATCGTCAATACACTTGTTTATGGCAACTATCTTTGATGCTGCAACATACTTATTTAAATGTTCCACAGCTCTATTCAGAGCACACTTTGAGGGTTCTATAAGAATAATCTTACTAATGTCAACGTGCAGACCTTCGTTTCGCAGATAATCAATAAGACACATAGATGCCAATCCTTGACCACAGCCCCAGTCAAAGATGATCAAGTCCTTAGATAATGACTCTGTGTTTTTTATAGTGTCAAGTGCAATATTTATTTTGTTTCTATGCAAGTTGCCATATGCACACAGATATTGACAAAGTTCAGTTTCACTTTGCAAAACCTTTGTCCCGTGGTTTAGTCCTATCCATGGGGCATTCCTGTTTACTTCAGGAAGATAGTGAGAAGCAAGACCTAAAATTTTATCAAAGGTCACCTCTCTCATAGTGCTTAAATCATCGATGTATGCCATAATAATCAATTACTTAATGTTTGTTCGAAGATTTATAGTTCTTTTGCTTTCAGAATGCGACCATACGATACTCGCAGAACAAACCATTGCTTGTTTTCTGTAGGCACATTCTTTACCGACACCCCACCTTTGTTCTTTGAGATGGAGGGCGTACAAGAGGTAAGTCTTGCACTAGGACACGATGAACCTGTGTCGGGAGGTTGCCCATTATACAATGAAGCGTCAGCCGTTAAAGGCTGTTTGGTGTTATCTTCCAATGTTATTGCTCAGAGGTTAGATTAAACCAATAGACTTTTTTCTTATAGAATTGCCAATTATTGACCACAAAAGTAGGAAATCTTATTCACAAATGAAAGAATAAATAATTGGGAATCTTTATTTTGGGCATCACATTTCTGTAATTAGAGGCGATTTGCAGTAACCAACGCTAAAATCGCCTCAAATTGTCGTTATCTGGAGAAATCTTGTGACTTCTTTTTTGATGGTGTTCCTAACCCCAATTTCTGTGTTCCGTCCCAATTCGTAAGTTGGTCAGCACATCCACTTGAACCACCAAGCGAAACGTATGTATCGGCACTGCAAGACATGTGGTCAACGAACAAAAGGAAGTTGTTAAAGGGATTCGGTATAAACGACATCCTTTGTAGCGAAGAGTTTTGTCCATGATGTGACACATTCTCTTCGGAAGTCACTGCAACCATCCCAATTCATGCATCCAAGGAATTTGTCAGTAGTTGCTTCCACTCTCTTTGCAGAATCAAGTGACAAGTTGTGCTTTGATGCAGTTGCCATGATGCCGTAATAAATAGCGTTGGCCTCCTTTTCGTTAAAGTCTATCCCTAAATAATCATTGGGACTTACGTATATTTTACCTACGGCGTTTTTTGCTTTCATGTTTCACTTTTTAGTTCAAAACTATTGATAATCAATGCATTCAAAAGATGAAACATCGTATATTTATGTTTCATTTTTAGTTTCATTGTTTCATACAAAAAAACACTGAGGGAGAAAAATAAAAACACAATGGGAGCGCTTTCGCGCTTCCATTGTGTTTTGAGAAATGAAACATGAAACTAAAAGTGAAACATTCAAGTTATATGTTTCACCTTTCGAAATGATTGATATTCAATTATTTCGAAAGGAAAGATGAAGAATGAAAGATAAAGCAAAGATTTCGAAAACGTAGACAAATTGTAGTTTATCTAATCCAGATTCTAAAATTACTTTCCTTTACTTATTCACCAACTGTTGCAAGGCATTGACCATTTCGGCTGCGGTGCGGCCTTGCGGAATACCAGCGGGTTGGAAGGCACTAACCATTTCGTTGAGTTGATTAAGTGCCGCAGTGTTATTCGTGCGTTGATATTCCTCACGCAGTAAGCGCACCTTTTCGGCCAAAGCGATGCCTTCAATAAATCGTTCGTAGCGCACCGACGAACGAGGACCAGGATAGATAAGATACGTATCTCCTGGAGCAAAAAGACGGAAGCGCGTGTCAGAGAGCGGACTGTCCGTCCAATTCATCCACGACCAATGCAAGTAACCCTCAAAGCCGTTGGCCGTACACCATACAGGAATGTAAGCCGCTTCGGCCGACAGACTGTTTGAGAATAGGTTAGGCTCCGTGTTACTACAACAAGTGTAAGTAGTGCTTTTATATCCCTTTGCCTTACGTGCGGCTAACTCATCAGCCGTAAATGCCTCGCCAAATCCTATGCAATAGTCATAAAGTTTGTCGAGCAATTCAGGGTGATAAGTACCAGCCAAAGCCATCTTGATACCAGGCACGGCCTCTTGCGCTACACGGTACGCATCGAGCATATTGTCAAGTCCGCGTTCATCCATGGCGATACAAGTCTTGTCAAACCACCCTTTTTGTTTTAGATGAGTAGCAAACGACTTTAAGAAATTGCTCCAAAGCTCCTTATACTCCTTACTTGAAGTCGTCGTTTTAAGGTCAACGTCCTTGCCTGTAGCTTCATCGTAATAGCGGAAAGTCATATCCCAAGGCACCATTGAGAAACAGTTGATTTGTTCATCAATACCACACTCAGCACAGAGCGCAACCCAACGATCGAACACGGTGTAATCGTAATGCCACTGTCCGTCACGCCCCTTCGTTGTCTTAATCATCGCATCAAACTTATCGTTGCTTTGGTCGCCCCAAGGCTCGTAAAAGAGAATGGCCGACACCACCTTTTGCCCACTGCGCGCCAAGAGCTGAAGATAAGGCCGAAGCGCCTCAAAGTGAGCGTCACCCCAACGCGCCACATTTAAGTAGCGCGACACCGCATACGGTTGCTGCCAAAAGTCTACGTGAAACTTTTGCTCCTTCGGTGTAGGGAGCGCATGTGCATTCACCTTCACGTTAAGGCGCAAACGATTGACCACCTTTTGCGTCGCATCGTCCACCACCTCAAGTTGTGTTGCATAACTGCCAGGCGCGGCTGTTTGCGGCACTTCAATGGTACACCACACAGGGTGTGCCGTTCCCTCGTCCACTTGTTGAGCAACGTCAAGGTCTATCACATCGGGCACTTGATAAGGAGTAAGCGTTGCAGGGTGATAGCCACAGTATTGATAATTGTCGGTCGTGACGTAATTCACAAATCGCGCTTGTGCGCTATTCGCAGCCAACGTATTGCGTCCGCTTTTCAGTTCGGTGAGTCGTACGCGGAGTTTGCCCATCGTCTTGGGAGCATAGATAATCGCTTGCATGGCAGCGCGTTCGCCACGCCACGCTTGTAATACGGTGTCGGTCGTAAGTTTTTGATTAGGGCGTTCGGTAGCAGCATAGTGTACGTCCTTTGAACCCCATGACACGAAGAGTTTATCATTCGTTTGCGCTTGCACGCTTGTGCTCAATGCAGCAAAGGCAAGTAATAAAGGTAGTTTCATATCTTTTTTTAGGGAATGGTTGACGAAGGTATAAGTTGACAAGTTGACAAGTAAGTTTCCGAAGAAATACAAACTTACTCGTCAACTCACCAACTTGTCAACTCGTCAACTAAGAATTATAATTTAGATGAAAAGTTACAACGGCCTCAATACCACGACGAATCATGTCAAGCGGCATGTTTTCGTTAGGCGAGTGAATAGCATTACTTTCAAGCCCAAAGCCCATTAATATGGTTTTCACACCCAGCTCGCGCTCAAAGTCACTAATAATAGGTATGCTTCCCCCACGGCGAACGGCCAAAGGTCGTTTGCCAAAAGCTGCAGTAAATCCAGCTTCGGCCGCCTTATAGGCTGGCAAATTAATAGGACATACATAGCCCTCGCCACCATGCATGGGCGTTACCTTTACTTTCACGCATTTAGGCGCAATACTTTCAATATAATTAATGAACAGTTGAGAGATGCGTTCATGCTGTTGATGTGGCACAAGACGAGTTGACACCTTGGCATAGGCTTTTGACGGCAACACCGTCTTTGCCCCTTCACCCGTGTGTCCACCCCAAATGCCGCAAACGTCGAACGATGGACGACAAGCATTACGCTCTATGGTTGAATACCCCCTTTCGCCTCGCAACTCTTCAACGTCAATGGCTTGTTTGTAACGTGTTTCGTCAAATGGTATGTGAGCTATCATATCGCGCTCTTCGGCCGATATATCCTCCACCTCATCATAAAAGTGAGGTATGGTTATGCGTCCGTCCTTATCAACCACTTGCGCCAACATTTCGCACAACACATTTATTGGATTGGCCACCGCTCCACCAAAATGTCCACTGTGCAGATCGCGGTTAGGCCCTGTCACCTCTATTTCCCAATAAGCCAATCCGCGCAATCCCGTAGTGAGAGAAGGCAAGTCGGCAGCTAACATCGAGGTATCACTCACCAATATAATGTCGCACTTTAACAAGTCGTGGTGTTGTTGCAGAAATCCGTTGAGCGAGGGTGAACCTATCTCCTCTTCCCCTTCGAATATAAACTTTACGTTGTGGTTGAGTTGTCTAGTACGTACCAAATATTCAAATGCCTTGAGCTGAATAAAGCTTTGCCCTTTATCGTCATCAGCACCACGAGCAAAGATGCGTTCATCGCGCACTTCGGGTTCAAATGGAACAGACAGCCAAAGTTCCAATGGGTCGACAGGCATCACATCGTAGTGACCATAAACGAGCACCGTTGGTGCATCGTCATCAACGTGCTTTTCAGCAAAAACAAGCGGATTGCCCGCCGAAGGCATTACCTCAGCATGGTCAACACCAGCTGCTATGAGCAGTTCACGCCAACGTTCGGCACATTGCAACATGTCGGCTTTGTGAGCAGGTTCAGCACTTATGCTCGGAATGCGAATAAGACTAAAGAGTTCGTCAAGAAAGCGCGCCTCATTTTCTTTTATATAGGAACGTATGTTGTTATCGGTCTTCATAATACATTATAATAGTTGTCCTAATAATTCGGTTTTAAGTTTATAGGTTATGAGGTTATAAAGTTACATCACGCCCATAAACCTTAAAACGTAAAGCTGGCTATTTTTAGAAATAGCCATAATATATAAGTAAGTGTTCAAATTTATTTTAGTATTTACGAGTCCACATTATTTTGAACACCTACTTAAGGGCAAATTTAACATTAAAGCCTCATAATAGCAAGAAAAGCCATTTGCTTTTACCCAAAATCGCGAGTTATTGTTTAACTTCGCTCCGAAAACGATAAAACATCAAGAAAAAATGGATATAGATTTAACACCGTATAAAAACGAATTTATAGAATTATTGCGTAGCTGTAAGCGTGACGGCATAGACGATGTGATCAACGACTTAGAGGAATGGGGGTTCTTTGAGGCTCCTGCTTCGGCTGGTCACCACCTCAACGTAAAAGGGGGACTCGTCATGCACTCACTCAATACTTGCAAGGCGGCTCTCAAGGTGTGGGAAGGAATGAAAGAATTAGAACCTACACTCGAAAAGGAAACGCCACGCGAGAGTGTCATCTTAGCCAGTTTGTTACACGATGTATGCAAAACCGACATTTACAAGCCCACCATGAAGCGCAAGAAGAATGCGATGGGCGTTTGGGAAGACGTGCCAGGCTATAATGTGAGTTACAAGAACTTTCCCATGGGGCATGGCGAGAAGTCGGTCATTCTCCTATTGTGCAGTGGACTCGAAATGACCGATGCCGAGATGTTGGCCATTCGTTGGCACATGGGAGCATGGGGGTTGAACATGAACTCGTATGAAGACGAGCGTTCGTTCGACACCGCTCACAATCTCTATCCCTTGGTGATGATCATACACGCAGCCGACAGTTTGGCTTCAAGCATTATGGAACGCGAAGAGGTGGAGTAATCATATATCATTAACTATTATAAGTAGCGAAGCAACTGGGAGTATGAGTCCCAGTTGCTGCGCTACTTGTGCTTTATGGTTAGTAATGTTCAAAAATAAAGTAAAACGAGCAACGCTCGCTGCGCTGCTCGTTGGTGTTGTATCTTCATTTTAAGTGCGATGTGTCTATTTTATGTTTACCCATTGTTTACAATAGCACTACACTACAAGAATAGTCACAACGCAGTTGAAGCATTAATCAAGTTTGCACCTTCAGTTGTCGTCCACTGACCAGTGGAAGCACGTCCACAGGCCAGTGGAAACACGTCTACTGGCCAGTGGAAACACGTCCACAGGCCAGTGGACGACAACGGAAAGTGCGAATTTGATTAATCGGTCATGTGGTTTAACGATTTTATAAAGATAAGTTGACTTCATTTTTCTTGTTTTTTTTTACGTAAAGACACAATAAGGGCGTAGGTTAGAATATTCACAACCTACGCCCGTATAAAAAAATCAATTCAATTACGCTCTCTTTATTTATTAGGACGATTTATAGGCTTGTTACCAGAGCGACCTTGTTTGCCCATACGCTGCTTTGAGAGGCGCTGCATCATTTGACGCTCAAGTTGGTAAACACGCTGAATTTGCTTCTGCGTAAGGAACTTACTGTACTCTCCATAATACTTCTCACGTAAGTTGAGAATTTTTTGGCTATGCGCAAAGCGTTCTTTCATTGCCTTTTCAGCATCGGCCTCACTTTGTGACTGCCCTTCCTTGCGCTGTGGTCGTTGACGCGGTCCGAGAGCCCATACTTCCTTTTGATACTCACAGAAAGTCTTAATAAAACGTGTACTGGTGGCATCGTCAAAGGCCATCGTTTTGGCTATGTGTTGAGCTTGTGCTTCAACCATTTGTTCGCGCGTTTTGCGCTGCTTAGTGTTATTTTGTGCAAAGGTGGGAGTGCTGAAGGCTACAAAGGCTACGAGCATCAGCATGTAACTAATAATACGTTTCATGATTGTTCTATTTTAAAAAGTTTTTGTGTTATAACGCTGTGCACCGCGCTATGAGTTATGTTGAATATTCTTATTGTTGTTGTTCGTTCAAGAACACATCGTCTTGATACACCTCAAGCATATAGGCTTGGTCGTCATCACTCAGTTGAGCATAAGCTTGCTCAACAGGGGCAAAACTATCAGTGGGAGTGGTAGATTGCTTGGGAGCAAAGGGGTGAATCATTAGCACTACCGCTACACAAGCCGCTGCGGCTAAAAGGGTAGAAACGATGGACAAACGATACAACTTGCGACGTGGCTTTGTCTGATGCATCTTCATATCAGCTTTTACCTCTTGCCAAACATTGGCCTCGAGTTGATCGAGAAAGCCTTCGGGCGTAGTGTAAGGCATGCGTTTGCCCACTTTATCTAAATTAAAATCCTTATCCATTTTGTCTTGAGATACTTACAAGTTTGTTTTCATGTATTTGACAATTTTTTCTTTTGCCAAATGGTAATTCATCTTAACGCTGGCTGCGCTTGAGTCTGTTATTTGAGCTATCTCGTCATAGCTTAACTCATCGTAATAACGAAGGTTGAAAGCTATTTGTTGTTTGGCGGGTAATAACAAGATGGCACGTTGCAACTTTACGGCTTCAAGGTCGGTGTAGTCTACATAATTATCAGCCATTAAGCGATTGGCTTCTGTCTCATTCTCATCTAACGAGAGTTGCTCTCGCTTTCGTTGTTCAAGCAGTCGCAAAGCCTCATTTGTGGCAATGCGATATATCCAAGCCGAGAACGGACTATCACCCCGAAACTGAGAGAACGAGCGGAACACGCGAATAAAGGCTTCTTGCGTAGCGTCTTGTGCATCGTCATGCGCCACGACCAAACGGCGTATGTGCCAATAGATGGAGGCCTTATACTTTACCATGAGCAACTTAAAGCCGCGTTCGGCATCGTTCTTCAACGCCAAGACGATTTCGTTATCATTAGGAGTAGTCATTGTTATGGAGAGATTCGGCCATGGCCAAACTAATATTAAAGATTGAACTATCAGTACGCACTTGATCAGTCGAAGCAAAGCGGTGTACTACTATCACACCACGCTTTGGATGATGATGGGGGTGACGATGCTTTCGAGGTGAAGCAGCATCTGCAGTATAACATGAGGAGAACAACAAGGCTATGCCTATCATCGCAGCTAAGCGATTCAAGAGTTTCATTACTTTCTTCATCGTTTCTTCCTTTTTGATATTCATATTTTTCTTTTCTTGACGCGCTCTTCATCGGGCGTTCTAATTATATGACCGCAAAAGAAAGAAGAAGTAAAATTGATTGTAAAGTTTTTTGGGGGGGGAGGGAGAAGGAGGGATAAAAAACAACGCAGCAACAAAAGGACAATCCCTTTGTTGCTGCGTTGCTTTTATTCACTTTTATTTCATTTACTTGATCAACTCTTTCAATTTATTGCCAACGCCTTCGGCACTCAGGCCACTGGCAATAACTTTGCCATCGGGGCCAATCAACAAGGTGGCAGGAATGGCATTGATACCATACGTCTGACCGGCTACGCTTTCCCAACCTTTGAGGTCAGAGAGATGATGCCAAGGCAATTCGAGTTTCTTAATAGCTGCCTCCCAAGCGGCCTTATCGCTATCGAATGAGAGTCCGACGATGTCAAAGCCCTTGTCTTTGTATTCGTCATACAACTTCTTCACCGCAGGCATTGACTTGCGGCAAGGGCCACACCATGAAGCCCAAAAGTCAACCAATACGTACTTACCCTTACCTACGTATTCACTCAGCTTGTGGGGCTTGCCGTCAACGTCGTTCATCTCGAGATCGGTAAACTGTACGCCAGGCAATTGACGCTTCCAACCGGCTATGCTATTCTTAATGTTGGCCACGATCTTGGTGTCCATATAAGCAGGGTTGCCCTCTTCAGCCAAAGCGATTACATCGGCACGATCCATCATCGAGCCAAACTGTGCCAAGTACAAGGCTGGGAACTTCATTCGCTTGTTTTCGTTGCAGCACTGCTTTGTCAAGTCGAGCAATTGCTTCTCACAGGCATCAGCCTCGCGTTCGATGCGTGCCATGACGCTATCGGGTATTTGCTTGCCCTCACGACGATAGCCATAATACTCTGTCATCACCTTCTGATAGCCGACTTGTGGCTCGTTCATCAAGTGTTCCCACTTATTCAAAGCCTCGTTCTCAGCCGTTCCCGTCACATTTTCTTTCGGGAAGTCTACCTTCACATCGCCGTCGAGCACTACGCTCAAGCGTTCTTTCTTATCGATGATAACGTAGCCAAACAAGTTGTTGTTGGCATCGCCCTCAAACTTAAACGTGCCATTCGTAACGGCTACGCTATCCGGACGAAGTGCCGTGTGGAGGCGTTGCAGATAAGCCATCTTGGCTCCCTTAGGAGCTTTACCCGTAATGGTATACTTCTGTGCCATTGTGGGCAGGGCAAGGAGTGCACAAAGTGCTAAAGCTATTTTTTTCATATCGCTTATTAATATTAATGTTCGTTGTTTTAGACAGCAAAGTTAATCAATGTCGGGCAAAATGCTTACTTTTGTATCGTAAATAAAAATAATACACATATATTAAAACATGGAAAAGAGCGACAGCGTTGTAATCATACCCACTTACAACGAGAAAGAAAACATAGAAAATATCATACGTGCTGTCATTGGACTAAAGGAGCATGCCTTTCACATCTTGGTCATTGACGATGGTTCTCCTGACGGCACAGCCGACATCGTGAAGCGCCTCATGGCCAGCGAGTTTAAGCACGAGCTTCACCTCGTACAGCGCACGGGAAAGTTGGGTTTGGGCACAGCCTACATTGCAGGTTTTAAATGGGCTTTAGAGCATGGTTATGAATACATCTTTGAGATGGACGCTGACTTTAGCCACGCTCCGAAAGACCTTCCCCGCCTCTACAACGCTTGTGCCAACGAAGGCTACGACGTGTCAGTAGGTTCGCGCTACGTAAGTGGCGTAAATGTGGTCAATTGGCCCATGGGACGCGTACTGATGAGCTACTACGCTTCTAAATACGTTCGATTGATTACGGGAGTACCCCTCCACGACACCACAGCAGGCTTCGTTTGCTATCGTCGCAAGGTGCTCGAAACGATCGACCTCGATGCCATTCGATTTAAGGGCTACGCTTTCCAGATTGAGATGAAGTTTACTTCTTATAAGTTGGGCTTCAAGATCAAAGAAGTACCCGTTATTTTTGTCAACCGCGAGTTAGGCACAAGCAAAATGAGCGGTGGCATCTTTGGCGAAGCGCTCTTTGGCGTAATGCGCCTTCGCTGGGCCGCAATGACGGGAGGAATAAAACCAAGGAAACTTGGTTAATGTGCAAATGGGAAAATGTGCAAATGTGCAAATAGGAAAATGTGCAAATGATTGAATGTCATAAAGCTCATTCCTAAACGCTGCAATTTAAGGCGACCATTTGCACATTCACACATTTACACATTTGCACATTCACACATTTGCACATTTGCACATTTACTAAGCATTTGCACATTAACCTAACATTTGCACATTCACACATTTGCACATTTGCACATTAAAAAAAATGCACTTCCGTATACAGATTAAGAATGCCACAATCGTTAACGAAGGCCGCAAGTTTTTGGGCACCCTCGTTATTGACGATGACAGAATAGAAGAGATACTTGAGGGCATAGACGCTACCCCCTCTATACCTGTTGACGAAACCATTGACGGTACGGACTGTTACATCTTGCCCGGTGTCATTGACGACCACGTTCACTTTCGCGACCCAGGGCTAACGGCTAAAGGCGACTTTTGCTCTGAAAGCCGCGCTGCCGCAGCAGGCGGTGTGACCACCGTGTTTGACATGCCAAATTGCGTGCCGCAAACTACAACGAAGGAAGCCTTTGACGAAAAGTGGCAGATTGCTGCCAATAAGAGTGTTGTCAACTACGGACTCTTCTTCGGTGCCACAGCTGGAAACGCCTACGAGTTGAGCAAACTCAACCCTCGCAAGGTAGCGGGCATCAAACTATTTATGGGTTCGTCAACGGGCAATATGTTGGTCAACGACGAACGTGCCCTACGCGCCATCTTCGAAAATGCGAAGTTGCCCATCATGGCACATTGTGAGAACTCAAGTCTGATTGACGAAAATATGAAAGCGGCACAGGCGCAATACGGTGCAGACCCTGACGTGCGTCACCACCCTGAGATACGCAGCGAAGAAGCTTGCTATGCGTCTACAAGTTTGGCCATTCGCTTGGCACAAGAGGCGGGTGCACGCCTTCACGTAGCGCACATTTCTACCGCTCGCGAGTTGGAACTCTTCACCGCTGACGACCCCAACATTACAGCTGAGGCTTGTGTGGGACACCTCATGTTCTGCGACAAGGACTATGCTCGACTCGGTTCACGCATTAAGGTAAACCCCGCTATCAAGACAGAGGCTGACCGCGATGCCTTACGCGCTGCACTCAACACGGGACTTATTCGCACCATTGGTACGGACCACGCGCCTCACCGTTTGGCCGAAAAGGTGGGTGGATGCGCTCGTGCTGCCTCAGGTATGCCGATTATACAGTTCTCACTCGTTTCGATGCTCGAACTAGTAGACAAAGGTGTGCTGAGCATTGAACGTTTGGTGCAACTCATGTGTCACAACCCTGCCGAACTCTTACAAATCGAAAATCGTGGTTACCTACGCGAAGGCTATAAGGCTGATGTCGTAATGGTTCGCCCCAACGTGCCTTGGACGCTCACGCCCAACCGCATTCAGAGTAAGTGTAATTGGAGTCCGCTTGAAGGTCACACCTTCCGTTGGCGCGTTGAACGCACCTTCTGCAATGGATTCCCTATCTTCAACCGTGGCCACGTAACTGACGAGAAGTTCCGCGGACAGGCCGTTTGCTACAACCGATAAAAAATACTCTCTTTGTGATGAAACCAACACAAAACATACCTATTATATATAAGGTGTATCAACTCTGCATTGCCCTCCCCCTTATCTTAATAGCCACCATCATCACGGCATTGGTCACAATCATTGGTGGACTATTTAACGCTCACGTGTTTGGCTACTATCCAGGCAAGATTTGGTCGCGCTTCATCTGTCGCGTACTGTTACTCCCCATTCACGTCGAAGGACGCGAAAACATTGACTACCGACAGAGCTACGTATTCGTGGCCAACCACCAAGGCCCTATGGACATCTTTCTCATTTACGGTTACTTAGGTTGCAACTTTAAGTGGATGATGAAGAAAGCCTTGCGCAAGATGCCTCTCGTGGGCTATGCTTGCGAACGCGCTCGCCACATCTTTGTCGACAAGTCTGGTCCGAAGGCAATTAAAGAAACGATTGACCGCGCACGCGCCACACTACAAGGCGGCACGTCGTTGATAGTCTTCCCCGAAGGTTCGCGCACGTTTACGGGCCACATGGGGTTGTTTCGCAAAGGGGCTTTCCTATTGGCCGACGACTTACAATTGCCCGTAGTACCCGTTACGATTGACGGTTCGTTTGATGTACTTACACGCATGGCAGGTGTCAACTTTGTTCATCGTACCCCCATGCGCCTCATCATTCACAAACCAATCTACCCTACTTCACACAGTGCGGAGGACATTAAGCAGACCATGAATGAGTCATACCAAGTCATCATGGCCGCCCTACCTGAGAAGTATCAAGGCTACGTCAAGAACGACGACCAGTAACAAAGGCTGTTATCAAAAAAATACGCAAAAAATCAAAACATTAGTAGCGCAGCAAGAGGGGGTCCTACCCCACTTGCTGCGCTATTACATTTACTCAAATTTCGAATTAGATAAACTGCAAATTGTCGAACAGACGGGCTATGCTGAAAGCCTATCCGTCTGTTCGACAATTTGCAGTTTACGAGTCTTTCTCTATTACATTACAAAAAAATAAGAAAAAAATATTCCTTCTGTGTTACAAATTCTCACATTCCTCGTTACCTTTATAGCAACGAAACAAAAATACTCACATTTCACATGGCAGAAATACACCCCCCGCCCAAAGAATCAGAAGAAACATCTGCTTCAAGTGGTTTTCTTCTCTCAGCCTTCAATAGATTGAAGAGGCGGTTGCGCGGTATGGCCCGCGAAATATCAGGCAACAGCGATGATGCTGACGATGCACTTCAGGAGGCTTTCACCCGTCTGTGGGAAAGGCGGAAGGCTATACGCTCGGAAGACGAGGCCTCCGCGCTCATGACGACTACAGTCAGAAACTTAAGTGTGGATGCCTATCGCAGACAAGCGACCCACGCGGAAGTGGAAATCGATGCAGAATGCAAAGATTTTCATGATAGCGAAGCCGAACGGCAAGCTACCATTGATGAACGTTTCCTTGAGGTGCAAGCCTTAATGAGTAAGGTCCTGACTCCGTCACAAATTCAAGTAATGCGAATGCGCGACTATGAGGACCGAAGCTATGAGGAAATAGCCTGCTTACTCCAACTATCGGAAACTGCAGTCCGCATGCAACTCTCCCGAGCTCGCAAGGCCGTGCGTGAGGCATACCGCCAACAACATTCATTTCACCCTCAAAACTATTTCGAATCATGAGTCGATCCATACCTATACGCAATACATCGGTAGCACATCATTACTTTGCTTCGGCTGAGGAGGCATTGGCCTGTGCTGAACGCTACTTTGAAGCGTTAACTTCGGAGACGGAAGAATTGGCATTGAAATGCTATGCTGCCTCAGATGAAGCTGCTGCAGATGCTCGTTTCGATGAACTACGGGCCGTGATGGGATTGGCTGCAATGGGAAGGCGGTTGGCCGCCAATAAGGATTCAGCCAATGCTTCTGCCCTACCTGATGACAAAGCAGTTACCCTATCTCGACAAGGACAACGAATGCGGATTATTCGCCCGAAACTCGTACGTTTGATATCTACAGCCGCAGCCTGTGTGTTAGTGGCATTGATAGGAACGATGTTGTTACGTCCGTCTGAACAGGAATGTGTGGCTTACATCAGCGGAAATCGAACGACAGACCCACAACAAGTGCTACAAGCCATGCAGCAAAGTATTGACCAGATGGAGCAAGCGGACAAAGTTCCTTCCGTAGAGAACCAGCTCAACGATATGTTTCAGCAGCTTACCCCCGAGCAAGTAAAATAAATCAACTATGCCAAAAAAAACTATTATTCTCATAATAGGCTTGATCATGAGCCTAAATGTATCGGCACAGAGCGGGCTGAACATAGCACGACTCTTCGACGGCCGATACCATAAAAACAAGGATGCTACAGAAGTGCTCTTGAAAGGACGTCAACTGAATGCCTATAAACTCAATCTCTTCCGTAGCCTTACTCTTGGGCCAAGCGGCAATGCCGCTACCATCGAACCCTTGGTGAAGGCTGATGGACGCAATGCCATCGACAAGGAAATGAGTATACAAGGAGGTCGGTTGGCTATGGCCTTCTACCAACTACCTTCCAGAGGCAAGACCCACCGCTATATCTTTTATTCCAATAGTGGAGTTGGACGTGGAACAGCGGCTTCGAAGATCACCCTTATCTATATGGAAGGTACGGCTACGTTGTCCGAACTCAAGCGCACGTTCAAAAAATAAGGATGGTGGTAGAATCTCCGTCAGCTTATTCGTCATCTTATCAATCGTAAATCATAAAAATACAAAAAATCATGAATACACTTCTTCTTCTCAGCATGCTCTCAGCTCCGTTTTGTTCTAACGACACGATTGTCAATGCCACCCGTCCTGATAGTGTTGTAGTATGCAGCAACAGCGGACAAACATCCGTACAGATTTATGGTCGTGAAGACGACCATGATTATCGTTTTACTTACACCATGGCCGACAATCCTGCGGCTGTTGCTTCTGTCAACGAGCATTCTAGTAGTTGGGATTTCAACCTTCCATTTTCCAAGCCTTCCAAGAATCAGAACAACTCTGCATTCAAGCCCTCCAGCGTGGATTTTAACTTGATTGACTTTATCCATGTCGGTGCAGCAGTTCCCGTAAATGCCAAGGGTAATGTGCCAGTCAATGCAGGTTGGAACTTGGGAACAGACCTCTTGAATATCCAGTACTGTCTGCCCAGCGGAAACGATGCCTTGTACATTGGTTTGGGCATTGACTGGATTTTTCTCCGTGCCTCCGACCATTCACGTTGGATCAAGGCCACAAATGGTGTAGATGTGGCAAATCCGATGGACGAAGCAAGGAATACACGTTCACGACTCACTACCACCAACCTTACTCTGCCAATCCGTTATTCACACGCTTTCACGAAGAGGCTCTGCTTAGATCTGGCCGTTGAACCTCAGGTAGCTGTAGGCAACCGTATCCACACAAAGTACAAACTTGATTCGCACAAAGTGAAAAACAAGGAGCATGGGGTCGGTGGACAACGTTTCAATGTGGGCGTGAGCGTTGGGCTTCGTTCGACCAAATCTTTCGGAATCTATCTCAAGTACACTCCGATGAACACATGGGGAGATCTCTCTCCGATCAACTACAAGATGATCACCGTGGGCGTAACGATTTGATCTATTCCAGATAAGGCAATTTAATGGGGCCTCTCCCCCTAACTTCCTCCCCTATGGGGGAGTGGGTTAGGGGGAGAGGCCCCGATAAATTACAGTTTATCTAATCCCGAACTTGAACATATTATTACCCAAAAGGGCACAAAAAAACCTGCAGAACGCGGTCCTACAGGTTTCAGTTTCTCTCGTTGTTGTAGCGAGTCGCTTAGCTAAAAAACTTCAGTTAAGCTTCGGGCTCTCATGCGTTAGCAGTAGAGTCAGCAGTAGTAGCAGCAGTTGAGTCAACTGTAGCAGCTGAGTCAGAAGAAACTGAATCAGTAGAATCTACAGTAGCAACTGAATCAGAATCAGTAGTAGCTGCGTTGTCAGAAGTTTTGTTACCGCAAGAAGCGAAAGAGATAGCTGCGAAAGCTACGAACATGAAAACTAACTTTTTCATTGTGTCTTTTAAATTTTTAAGTAAAACAATCAATTGCCTTTTTAAAACGATGCAAAGGTACGGACTTTTTCATTCCGTGCAAATGTTTCGCCTTTTTTTTTCGATTTTTCTTCAAGAAATTGACAATAATTTATCTTGTATTAATTATTTGAAAGGTGCACATTACAAATTTGTTACACATTTTATTTTTCAATACTCCGTTCTCTTTTTTACTCCTTCTAAAAGTATGCGTTACACCTTTCTACGATCACATCATTTCAACAAATCTTCGTAACTTTGCGCACTATATATTATATATAAGGTATACGAAGACAGCTAATAAGATACCCCTACTTGTTAACTTATCAACTCGTTTACTTGTCAACTCACATACATATACGCATGTCATTATTACAAAATAAGAAGGCGGCCTACCACACGTTGGGCTGCAAACTCAACTTTGCCGAGACCTCTTCCCTACGCGACCAACTCGAACGCCAAGGCGTACAAACGGTACAAAAGGGCGAGAAGGCCGACATCTGCATTGTCAATACTTGCTCCGTCACCGATGTGGCTGACCACAAGTGTCGACAAACCATTCACCGTTTCACACGCGAACACCCTGGAGCCTTTGTCGTTGTAATGGGTTGTTACGCACAGCTCAAGGCTGACGAGATAGCCACATTCCCTGGGGTTGACCTCGTATTGGGCATGGAACAAAAGGGCGACGTGCTGCACTACCTCGAAGAGCGCATGTCGCAGAAGTTGGCGCTGAACGGTGATGCTTGTCACGAGGCTATTCGAGTGCCTACAAAGGACATTCGCACCTTTGTTCCTTCATGTTCTCGTGGCGACCGCACCCGCTACTTTCTCAAGGTGCAAGACGGCTGCAATTATTACTGCACCTACTGTACCATACCCATTGCCCGCGGCCGCTCGCGCAATGGTAGCATTGCCTCATTGATAAAACAAGCCGAAGAGGTAGCAGCCGAAGGAGGAAAGGAAATTGTACTCACGGGGGTCAACACAGGCGACTTCGGTCGCTCTACGGGCGAGACTTTCTTGCAACTGATACAAGCCCTCGACAAGGTAAAAGGCATTGAGCGTTATCGCATATCGAGCATCGAGCCCAACTTACTCACCGACGAGATTATTGAATTTTGCGCCCACTCTCGTGCCTTCATGCCCCACTTCCATATTCCATTGCAATGCGGCAGCGACACAGTGCTTAAACTCATGCACCGCCATTACGACACAGCGCTCTTTGCCAGCAAGATAGCTCGCATTAAGCAATTTATGCCCGATGCTTTTATTGGTGTCGATGTAATCGTGGGCATGCGTGGCGAGACGGACGAACTCTTTGAAGAAGCTTACCACTTTATCGAGAAATTGGACATCTCACAACTACACGTATTCAGTTACAGCGAACGCCCTGGTACGAAAGCACTCGAAATTCCTTACGTGGTGAGTCCACAAACGAAGCACGAACGCAGCCAACGCTTGCTTGCGCTCTCTGAACAAAAACGTTTGGCTCACTACCAACGTTTTATAGGCACAACACGCCCCGTACTTTGGGAACACGCTCGCCATGGCGAACCCATGCAAGGCTTTACCGACAACTACATTCGCGTAAAACAAGCCCCTGGCACGATTGTTGACGACAACATCGTAACACAAGTCAACTTAGGCGAACTCACTGACGACAAGGAGTGTTTAATGAGTTTATAAGTTTTATAAGTTTAATGAGTTTAAGGAGTTTAATGAGTTTAAGGAGTTTAATAAGTTTAATAAAATCAGCTCTGATTATCACCAACACCATATACATTTTTAGTCTCATAAACTTATTAAACCCATTAAACTTATTAAACTCCTTAAACTTATTAAACTTACTAAACTCATTAAACTCCTTAAACTCATTAAACTTACTAAACCTCCCCCTCCCTTATGATTACAACTGATAAGATAGCCGTTGTCATTCTTAATTGGAATGGCTGCGATATGATGCGTCAATTTTTACCCTCAGTGGTAAAAGGTTCACAACCCGAAGGTTGCGTGATTGTGGCTGATAACGGATCAACTGACGAATCTCTCAAAATGCTCACCGAAGAGTTTCCTGAAGTCATTCAGTTACCCCTACCCCAAAATTACGGATTTGCCGAAGGCTACAACCAAGCGCTTCAACAGATTGACGCACCTTATTATCTATTGCTCAACTCCGACGTTGAAGTGACCGAGGGTTGGCTCCGCCCGCTCCTTCATTATATGGAACAACACCCCGAAGTAGCTGCCTGCCAGCCCAAGTTGCTCAGCCAGCGCAACAAACAGATGTTTGAATACGCAGGCGCTGCAGGTGGCTACCTCGACCACTATGGCTACCCCTTCTGCCGTGGCCGCATCTTTGCCGATGTCGAAGCGGACGAAGGACAATACGACACCATTCGCCCCATTCTTTGGGCCACAGGAGCAGCGCTCATGATACGCAAGAAGGATTGGCAACTAAGCGGTGGATTGGACGGCCGATTCTTTGCCCACATGGAAGAGATTGACCTTTGCTGGCGCCTTCGCGCACGAGGTCGCCAACTCGTGTGCATACCCGATAGCGTAGCCTACCACGTAGGGGGCGGCACACTCGAGGCAGGCAATCCACGCAAGACGTTTCTCAACTTTCGCAACAATCTCTTCATGCTTTATAAGAACTTACCCTCCGATGAATTACGCCCCGTCATGCGCACTCGCACCTTGCTCGACTGGGTGGCAGCCCTCAAGTTCTTACTTACTGGCGACCTTCCAAACTTTAAAGCTGTTCGCCGAGCACGCAAGGAATACAAGCGACTCCGCCCCGACTTCGAAGCCGACCGCCAACGTAACCTTAATATGGCTATTAACAAGGGAAAAGACATTCCCGAACGCATTCCCCAAAGCATTCTTTGGCTCTACTACGCCCGAGGAATCAAGAAGTTTAACAAGCTAAAGCTTTAAACTGACTCTATGACGAATCGTGTGGGTAAAATGCTTTAATGACAAAAATAAACTGCAATTTATCTGCCTAATTGGGGGGCGGGTTTGTAACCCGCGGCAGCAGCAGGTTTTGAGCATCTACTTATAGTCGCCTAGCGACTATAAACAGATAAATTACAACCTGCTGCTGCCGCGGGTTAAAAACCCGCCCCCCAATTAGCCCGCCCCCCAATTAGGCAGATAAATTGCAGTTTACCCACACAATTCATTATAGAGCCTTAAGATTTAACGGAGTATTGGTAATATAATGTAATTATTGCCATTTTAAGATAAGATATTAATTGATTGCACTCTTTTTAGGCAAAAGTAGGTGTTTCAATAAAAGGAAGAAGCGACGCAGACAAACAGAGGTGAAAAATATGAAGAGGGAGTCTATTTTATGAGATTTTCCAATCAAGTTCACAAAGTTGTGGACCACAACCTTGTGAACTACTTCTTTTCTCATTACCTTTGTAATCTAATTAAGTAAGGAGTAATGATTATGGAGAAAGCTTTTGTATATGGTATGTCGGTCGGTGGTAATAACTTTACAGACCGAATTGAAGAAACCAAGCGTATCAAGCTTGACTTTGAAAATGGCGTTAATGTTATTCTTATATCTCCAAGACGCATGGGTAAGACCTCTCTTATAAAAAAGGTGATTTCCGAGATTGACAACCCTATGCTAAAAATCATCTATATGGACATATATGACTGCAGAAGTGAATATGATTTCTATAACCGATTTGCAGAAACAATCATGAAGTCCACTGGCAACCATTTGGAGCAAGTAATGGAGAACATCAAGCGTTTTTTGGTTAGAATCTCGCCCAAAATTTCATTTAGCCCAGAACCTAACTCTGAGTTTTCTGTATCATTGGGTATAACGCCCAAGGATTATTCTCCAGAGGAAATTTTGAATCTTCCTGAACGTATTGCCAAGGAACAGGGCGTTCGCCTTGTAGTATGTATTGATGAGTTTCAGCAGATAGGAGAGTTCACAGACTCGCTGACTGTACAAAAACGTCTACGCGGTGTTTGGCAACATCATCAAAATGTGTCATATTGCTTCTTTGGCAGTAAGAAATTAAGATGAGAATTTTCAATCACATGCCCACGAGATAAAAAAGGAACCACAGCAAAACAAAAATCAAGCCCGC
>ENA-UEOL01000308-UEOL01000308.1-human-gut-metagenome-genome-assembly--contig:-NODE-308-length-37279-cov-26.008440_pt1 | contig 37279 bp, 37 predicted proteins | sample MGYA00242884_ERZ507884 | MGnify/ENA primary metagenome ERZ507884 (study PRJEB26167, sample SAMN06115417) | human gut metagenome | host: Homo sapiens | place: China:Chongqing | collected 2015-03-06... | reverse complement strand
ACATTTCATTCTTCAATCTTTTCCCTGTAATACTGCGCTATCATCCCCTGCCTGAATACAGGGGTATTCACACTTAAATCATAAACTACAATGATTCAAGTAAAGCCATAGATTGCTCAACAGTCTTACAAGTCACACCTTTTCCAGCCTTGTAATCCTCTCTGGCTTTTGAAATCTTTTTTCTAAACTCGTCACTGATGGTATAATCATCTTCATGAATTGGGACAATCATATAAGACTTTCTTATTCCGCGATGGATAACAATGTCTTCACCAGCATCAGCCTTATCCAAAATTAAAGCCTGCTTTTCCCTTAATTCTCTTGTTGTGTAGTCGAATGTTGCCATGATTTTACTCTTTTTAAGTTTACCTTTTTGAATTGAAGATGATTGCCACAATATTGAAAAATTTTACATCATATTCTTGCGGATAGAAAACTTCACGATAGCCATTGCCTGAATATTCTCTATTGGTAGATCCATTGGTTGATGATGCGGATTATAGCTAACCAACTGAATGCAACCCGACACTTCTGAACGGTTGACATATTTTACCACTAAGTAATCATCACCGTCCAGGCAGAACGATACCAGATACATTTCTCCATAGATAAGATGATGAAAATCACTGATTTCCTTAAAGCCTATGATGTCTCCCGATTTCAGCAGCGGATACATACTGTCTCCGCTCACATACACCGCCCCGTCGCATGAAGACATATTGGGTATTACAATCTTTCCCACCACATATTGGTTGCGGTTCATTAGCATTGTACGCAGGTTGGCGGCTGCCGACACATCATACAACTTCACAAACCGGTCGTCCTTCATTTCCGGTGTTTTCGAAATGTATATCGTTTCCACCTCTCCGGTATACCTTCCCAACTGGCAAAGCTGTGTGTTGCGGTGAGGAGTTCCCTTTCCCACCAGCAGCCAGTTATAGTCCACTTCTTTCATCTTCTCCAATAGCAGTGGAAAGTCGATACTATTTCTTGCACACCAGTTGCTTAATGTAGAACGCGACACTCCTAAATAATTGGCGAGTTCTACATCTGTTTTAAAGCCCATGACCTCTTTGGCTCGCTTCACTATATCAGTTACGTTGAACAGTGCATCCATCTTTTCGGGTTAAACTGTGAAGTTTATTGTTTTAACTATGAAAACAGTTTTATATTTGCATAGACAAATATAGCTTATTGTTTTAATAAATCAAATTATTTTCGACAAATAATCAATTAATAGTCATGATTACAGCGATTACATCTGCTCGCATTTGTGCATGTTGCAAACGTGAGCTTCCATCCGAGAACTTCTACTTCAATCACCGTACACAAATCTTCGACAAATACTGCAAAGAGTGTCGCAAGAAGCGAAGCAGGCAGTACAGAAAAGAATGTAGACATGCTGAAAAAGACGGAACGCTACTTGTTATTACAGAGATAGATGACTCCCTTCTGCGCATGGAACTTATTCTACGCGCATTGGAAAAGATACGTGCCAGCATACTGCGGAAGCGAAAAAAAATGCAGGAGTCCGAATGCCGAAATTTCGGCAGAGATGATGCGTTTGTTTGATAATGAAAAACAAGTTTAACGGTTTTTGTATATTCAGTACACAAAACTAAAACAAAAGACATACTTTTGCACTGTCATCAAGCTTGAAACGACAAAACGAACACATTTATTTACTATTTAAAGAAAGGAGATAATTATGGCAATGAAGAAAGGTGTATGGGACACCATTTTGAAAGTAATCATCGCAGTAGCATCTGCCGTGTTAGGCGCATTGGGCGGAAGTGCGATGTAAGCGAACAATAAAATTGAGTCAAATAACTGCTATGCCATATCTTTCTTCGGGAAGCATGGCATAGCCTAATCAGTTCAAGTAAAATATGAAACAACACACTATCCTCATACGCATTCAGCTCATTGTACTGACTCTTCTTTACGGTATGACAGTACAGGCACAAACAATAGAAAAATACGGTACATTCTTCAATGATGCCATTCCGGTTGTCTTATCCGGTAACAGGTCTATATTTACTGACAAACGCAATACAGACGAAAAGCTATCTTGGACACATTATTATTACAAATTCCGTTATATCCCCCTTCAAGGAAATGAATATAGCTATACACAAGGAAAGGCTGTTTATTATCAGCTCGACTTGCCTTTACCGGGAAATCTTATCATCCATAATTGGAAAACAGACTATTCGGTAGGACCGGGTTATACCACTCTTCATGTCCTGAGGAAAACACAAAAAGGGGAAACTGAAGACTGGTCGGAAGGAGAATTGTCATTCAAATGGGTTGCCACATTCGAAGAGCATGATTTCATGGACCCTGGCTTTGATCCCATCAGTCTGGGTATGCCGGAAAGGGCTTCCTCAGGTCAAGCCTACTTAAGTATCCCCAATCTATCTACAGGCACCTATTACATTGTTACAGCAGGTTACAAGTATTCCAATAGTTCCATTCCCAATGGAATCATCCAAACCACTGTAATAGCGGATTTAGTACCCAGTATTCCTGACGAACCCGAATTGAAGCCAGAAAAGCCGAACTATAGTCCAATACAATACCAATACGATGAATCGGGAAACAGAGTAAAAACCATTCAAAAAAACAAATGAATATGAATCACATAACACAAAAGATAATGATAATGGCAACCGCTCTCCTGCTTAGCCTTTCCGGCAAGGCACAAGTGGCAGTTGTATCAAACAGTGACAGCAAGAAGTATGATGTCGGAGAAATACCGGTAGAATACAGCCTTACTCCAAGCGGTGCTGTCAGTTATACCATCCCTATCGATGTGCATCCTGACACAGAAGAGTTTCAACCCCATCTGTCCTTTATGTACAATAGCCAACAGCGTGAAACGGCATTAGGATATGGATGGAATATCAGTGGACTCTCGGGTATTACTCACGTTTCCGGAAGCATCTATTACGATGGGAAAGCCACTCCTCTCTCCTTGCAAGACGACAAGCTGATGCTGGACGGCATGCGACTAATCAAAACCGGCACCGGCACTTGGCAAAGCGAACAAGGATTCATACGAGTAAACAGAGAATCGGAAAGCCGTCTGAAAGTACACTATCCGGATGGGAATACAGCCGTATTTGAAAATTCTCCACAAGCCCCGTTCAGTTATGTAATGACTTCGTACACCAACCGCAAAGGGCGTACGATACAGTACACCTACATGCAGGCAGACAATCTGCCTTACATACGGACAATCCGCTATGGAGAAGCTCAGGGAGTGTACAATGACTCCATTGTATTCAATTATCGTAACATACCAAACGGTATCACACGCTATGCAGATGGGAAATCATTCAAATATAGTAAACTATTGGAGACTGTCTCTTCATTCTACAAGGGTAATCTCTGGCGCCGATACCGGATTAGCTATCAAAACAGTGGAGTCTACTTACCGGACAGTTTGGAATGCGAAACTTCTCACCACCGCCGCCTGAGTCCCCTACGCTTCGGCTATGGAGACGGACGCAGCATTGAGTTCTTGAGCGATCACACTCATTATCTGTCCAAATACTTCCACAATTCGCAACAAGGACAGACTGGCTATTCTTCTCTTGTCATATCAAGAGGAAAATTCAGCAAGACTTCCAATAGCGACGGACTGATAACCTATCCAATTCCTAATCAGGGCGAATATCATGAAACCCAAGAACTGCTGGTCTACAAGGACTTGAGCAATCAGTTTATCGAACCTGTAGTCTTTACCGCTGGAAAAGGATTTAGGCAGTTGGAAGCTGTCGATATTGATGGAAATGGTGTGGATGAATTGGTGAAAATCAACTATATCAAGAAGAAAAAGCTAATACCTCCATTCTTACATAAGGATACGTTGAAAGTAACCGTCTATGACAGTCAGATAAATCCAGCTCTCCATAAGGATTATGCCTATCCGGAGCAAGAAGGATATGTACACGAACGCCAATGTATTTTCGGTGATTTCAACGGTGATGGAAAAATCGAACTCTTGGCTATTTCGAGCTGCTACAATCCGGACCATGACAAATACCCCTCCCGCGCCTTATTGGTCGATTTGGACAGCAGAAAGGTACTTTATGACAACGAATGCTTTGATTTTACCTTTTATCAAGTGGATTCTCGTGCACTGTATGCCGACCGCCTGATTCCAATGGATTACAACGGAGACGGAAAGACGGATATTTGCCTGATTAATGTCAACGGTACTTATGTTTATGAGTTTACCGGTAACGGTTTCAAGCAACTGGCCTACTCAAATGACATCAACATCATGCACTTCAATTTTGAAGGAAGCAACAACAGAGACCGTGAACTGATGTTGGCGGATATGAATGCGGACGGAAACATCGATATCATATTAGGTCCTCGCCGGGTGCACTGCAAGGAAGGATTCAAGCATTTTGGTGACGGAATCTGTCATGGAGCCTGCAACAATGAAAACAATCTGAAAAGTACCAGTGCCAGCGGATACAAATATTACGAAGGCGCTTCGGGTAATGTATGCCACGTTGATCCCCATACTCCGGACCGTACTCTGATTACATTCGACTGGAATGTGGAAAATGGCAAACAGTGGCTTTTCCTAATGTCTACAGGAAACTCTTCGTACAGTGCGGAAAACCCCGGATTTAAGGTACACACAGAAGAACTGTTCTATTGTTTCCACGAAACGGTGGGACTGAACTTCATGCTAGTGGATGTAGACAGCGACGGACTTCCAGACCTGTTGCGCAACCAGCGAGGAAAAGTGGATGTATATCTGAACGAGAACGGTAGAATCAGCCAGACTCCCAATATGCGTTCTACCCAATATTTAGATAATCTGACAGCTCAGTTTGCTGTAGCCAATGTAGCCCAGTCTTATTATTGGTCGGGAGGACTGATTTGTGTGGACAATGAGAAACTGCATGTGTACAACTACTCCCACAACGAACAGGAAGCGAGAATGCTGCATAACCTGACCGACAGCCATGGGGTAAACTCCAACCATGCCTATGTGGACATTATGACGACCAATGCCACACGGTATGTCCAGAGTCCGTGGGCTATCAAGCATGTAGGATATCCTTATGTCATTATTAACCCCCATCTGTTTGTGCCGACATGGATTAAGAACACCGAAAACAACCGGACATTGTCGTGGGAATGCTATAAATACACCAATGCGGTATTTCACCGTACCGGAATGGGATTTAGAGGATTTCAACAGATAGAAACAGAAGATGCGGTTAACGGCCGTACCATGACCTCGACCTACGATATAGGGTTACTGGGCAGTGAAGTGGAAAAATCTACTCCCACAGATACCATTAAGCGAATATATGATCTGAAAAGGGAGTCCAACAGAATCGCATTGCTGACACTGAAACAGGAAACCACAGAAAATATCCTGAACGAAACTACTACGATAGGAAAATATGAATATAACGACTATGGACAGATGCTGCACTCTTCCGTTTCGTCCGGACATTATACCGAACAGACTTCGTACAGCTACCGGAATGTAGATGACGGTTCGTTGTATATGTTAGGAGTCCGTGATTCTGTGGAAACCCGAAAGTTGCGGGATGATTCTCTTTTCGTAGAGACTATCCATATCGATTACGACGACCGATACCTGCCCGTAAGCAGAATCGAGCGTATCAACGGAAAGAAATCCCTACAGGAAAAGTTTGAATACGATACGCGGTGGCAAATGACAAGCCATTCACAATGTAACTACGAATCCGACCAATGGCTGACGACCCAGCTTGAATACAATGACCTCGGACAGCTCGTCAGGGAAATAGACCCGATGGGATTTCACGTAACACACCGCTACGATGAAGCAACCGGACTCCCCCTGAGCGATACAGACCACAAGGGAAGAACCACACAGTATAAATATGATGAATGGGGAAACCTTCTGACGACCACATACCCGGACGGCAGAAAGAAACAGGCCGTAACCACATGGAGTCGCCCCGAAGAACCTGGACTGTTCTGTGTAACCGTAGCAGAAACCGGAAAGCCACTCGTCAAGACCTACTACGATGCCCTGAAACGGGAGGTACGTACCGCAACAACACGTTTCGACGGAAAGGAACTGAAGACGGACAAGGTATATGACACGAAAACGGGACTGCTTGTCAGAGAATCCCTGCCGGACAAGGACAGTATTCCTGCCTTGTGGAACCGATATACCTACGACCGCTACGACCGGAAGACCTCTACACGTTATGCATCCGGAAAAGTGGACTCGTGTGCATACGGAGCCTTGACAGATACCCTCACAGAAAACGGGATACGACACATCCGACAGTACAGTGCGGACGGACTGATGACAAGCGCTACCGATGAAGGGGGAAATATCGCCTATTTCTACCGGGCGGACGGACAGCCGCTCGTAATAGTAGCATCAGACAGTGTACAGACAAGGTTCTACTACGATGAATATGGAAGACGGACTGCCATCAAGGATCCGAGTGCAGGAATACGAAGAACCGAATATGATAAGGAAGGAAACGTATTCAGGGAAACCGATGCCGACGGAAGACAGGTGGTAAAGGAATATGACCGGTACGGACGTATCACCAGACTGATACACCCCGACTTTACCACTGCATATACCTATGCTGAAGACGAAGACCTGCTTCTCTCCATCGTTTCAGACAACGGTACTGCCACCTACTACACCTACGATGCGTACGGAAGGGTGGAAAACATCAGGAAAGAAGCACCCGAAGGATATTGGCTGGAGAAGACATACGGATATACAGAAGACGGAATGCTTTCTACCATCTCCTATTCTTCACAGTACGGAAAGCTCTGCACCGAACAGCTTGTTTACAGAAACGGCACCTTGACCGGAGTGTATCTGGACGACGGCACCTGTGTATACAGCTACGGCGAAGAGGACAGACACGGACAGCTTACCCGAATCGCTACCGGGGAATACGACAGAAGGTACGAATTCGATGAATGGGGATTTCCTACCGCAAGACGTATCCTGTACGGCGACGGAAAGGTACTGATGGACCAGCGATACGAATTTGATGCCGCAAACGGAAACCTGAAGAGCAGACAGGATGCTCTGAGAAACAGGACGGAACTATTTGAATACGATACCCTGCAGAGACTGACCCTCTACGCCGGGAAAAAGGTGGAATACACACCCGACGGAAACATCGTACGGAAAGGGGATGCCGGAGAAATGGTATATACCAACCCAAACCGACCCTACGCCGTTACAGGAAACACACCGGAAAAGGAAGCCTGCATACACAGCGGACTGCAGGTGGGATATACTGCCGCAGACAGACCCGCATGGATAGAGGAAGGAAACAGAAGGGCGGAATTCACCTACAATGCTCAGTTCGACAGGGTACGGATGAGAATGGCCGAAGAGGGAAAGACGGTATACACAAGGTATTACCTCGGAGGGAACTATGAAGCCCATTGCGACAGCAGCGGAACGGAGGAAAGGCTCTATGTAGGAGGAGACTGTTACGAAGCGCCTGCACTTCTCGTCAAAAAAGAAGGGAAAACCGATATCCGCTTTTTGCACCGTGACTATCTGGGAAGCATCCTGCAGGTGGCGGACGACAAAGGAAACATCATCGAGGAAAACAGCTTCGATGCATGGGGAAGCAGGAGAGACCCCAACACACAGGAAATCTATACCGGTACAGAAGCGCCAAGCCTGATGACAGGAAGAGGGTTTACGGGACACGAACACCTGGACGGATTCGGACTGATCCACATGAATGCGAGACTGTACGACCCGATACTGGGAAGATTCCTGAGTCCTGACCCCTATGTACAGCTGCCGGACTTTACACAGGCTATGAATAGGTACGGATACTGTATGAACAGACCCCTGTGCTATGTGGACAAGAACGGGGAAGTTATCGGATGGATTATAGCGGGAGCCATTATAGGTGGAGCCATCAATGTTGCAACACATTGGGATAATATTAGTAACTTTGGACAGTTTCTTGGATACTTCGGTGTCGGAGCCGCCGCAGGGGCACTGGGACCACTGGTCGGAGGAGCTGTCGGAGGGGCAGGATTTATCGGTGGAGCGATTTCAGGAATGGTGGGAGGAGCCGCTTCAGGATTCACGCTCGGAACAGGAAATACACTCATGGCAGGAGGAGGTTTTCTCAATGCATTGGGAAACGGGACTATGGGGGCTTTTTCCGGAGCGATGTGTGGAGGCGCACTAGGAGGAGTCTTTGGGGGAGGAATAGCCATCGCCAAAGGACAGAACTTCTGGCACGGAAATGCCATCGCGCAGGGAAGAGGAATGTTCTCTTGGAAGAATACACCTGTTGGAGAAACCGGAGCATTAAGCTCTGTGCCGGAAGTAATGCCGGATGCTATGTCTAAGAACTCAGAACCGACAAGTACAGCAGGACAGGCACAACGACTTACTCCATACCAAAAAGGTCAGGAGGGAGTCAATAGGGCTATCGCTGAATTTGAAGCAGACGGAGGGAGCGTAATAAAAAAAGAAGTTACAGTAAAATTGAATGGAGTATGTAACCGTTTTGATTTTGTTGGAGAAAAAGACGGAACTCTGTATTTGTTTGAAGTAAAGAATGGGCCTACAGCAAGAATGACTCCTAACCAAAAAATCAACATCCCCATAATGCGAAAGCAAACTCCACCTTTTATTCCTATTGGGGAAAATGCAAAAAGCATAAAATATTTTAAAATTGGTCAGCCGTATACTGATAAATATATTGTAATTTACAGACATTATTTTTAAATTTGCTTATTAGATTCATATAGCCTTATCTCACTTAGAATATATGATTTCTATAAAATTCAATTCAACTAGTCAATGATAAAAAATGAAAGAACTACAAAAACAAATTATACAAGTTTTAGCAGAACGTTTTGCACCGTATGGATTTGTAAAACGAAGTGGAAACTGTTTCACTAGAGATATAAGCAAGAATGTGTGGCAAAGAATAGAATTTCCTCCCACCTATTTTCATCCTGGTGTAAAAGCTATATATCCAGAGATTGCAGTAGGCTATAAGGACGAATTCAATTTGATGCGAAAGTATTTTGATTTACATTGGCCTTTCCCCAATTATACCTATAATACTTTTTATACTATGCTACTCAACATTGTGAGAACTGATGACTTATGCTGGAGATTCCGAAAAGAGGAAGATATAATTCCACAAATAGACGATATGACACAAGCGATTGTTAAAAAAGCCATTCCATATATGGACTATATATCGGACAGAAAAAATTTGATCGCAGAAATGGAAAGTGGTTTTATTTACTCCAAGATGGAAGTTTGGTGTTATACAGGATTACCCATTGCATACTATTTGGAAGGGCGAAAAGACCTCGCTTTATGGAGATTGAATTATTACATTCAAAAATTTGAAACAGAGTTATCCGGTTATATGAAAGAGGATGAAAACTCCAATTTTACCCGTGGAACAAGAAACAAATTACAAGATTATCTTGAATTTGCAGAAAAATTGAAAAAGGTGATGGAAACTGAGTCCAGATAAATCTAAAATCATCTTTATTTAATAAGCCATTTCGATACCTTACGATTAAGGTGTTGGAATGGCTTTTTTTAGTACGCTCGGCATGAGCATTGTCTAACGGGTGAAAGCCACGAGCAAGCCCCATTAAGACAGCGGCTGTATTCTTATCCCTTTGACTCCGCTTATTTCTACTCGATAAGCTTGCAGGAAAACTGTAGCCGGGCAAGAAGGACACTCATGCGCATGATGCCGCAGTTGCCGATACGGAGCTTAGACTTTGCCTAAACAACCTATGTCTGCAAGTGCTTTTTCGCATCGTGTGCACGAGTGTCCGCTACAGCCGTATCTCTCACCCAAGAGCCGACACCGCAAGCGGTATCAGCAACAGCGGAAGTCATTGCATGGCTCCATATGGCCGCTATTCCATGACGTTTCTCAATTGCCTTTCGGCAATGTTTTTCCTAAAGTACATTCTTCCATTTCGTTTCCCTATTGTCAGAAGCTCGCTATTCATCCGTATAAACGGAATCCGTCATACTGTCACCTCAGATTTTTACTGTGCAAAGGTATAGCAGCCTTGGCAGATGACAAGCAACGCTCGATGACTCGCTATCGACGGCAATAATTTTTCAGCAGACTTCCGCAATAAATTGGGTATTCTAAAAAATTATTCCTGCCGATTACTTGCCGTACTGCCATGTCAGGCCGCAACTTGTTGAAGCACGTAAAAACAAGGTGACGACAACATGACGGAATACTAAAAAAAAGCTCGCTTTGACGGAAACGAAAATCCGTAAAAACGATGACTCTTACAAGCCAGAATATATTTTTAATAAAACAACAACATCATGAACAAGATACTCACAGAAGAACAGATTAGAAAACGGATTTTGAATGCCGTGAAGAAAGGAAATCACGAAACAAGGTACATCATTGAAGCTTGCCATGTAGAGCTTCAATACTTCGCATTTTGCAAAGTGCTCGCAGAACTGCAAAAGGAAGGACTGCTCACATACAAAGAACATGACGGCTATTACTTCGCTGGATGTTGATGTACTTTTTGAACATGGAGGTGTCACTACCTTCATGCTCTTTCTTCTGGCATTCGGGCTGCTCCCTCATGGTCGCAGCCATCCGCCACAATACCGTGTGCGGTGCTTCCCAGATATACAAAAAAAACTCCGACTTTCACAAGCCAGAGCTTCCCTCTCTATTACAAACAATAGATTAACTTTAAAACATATACAAAATAAGGTGTTGTACACCTATAGAAATTTCATTTGCTTTTACATATTCATTTCGATGGATGACTGTTTTGTCCTTTCCATCTTCTTTGAAATATCTGGCTCGCATGGGCGCAGCGTGTTCTGCAACTCTTCGTTCCAGTCGTTGCATGACGGAAGCTCGATGTTAAGCTGCCGTGCCTTTTCAAGCAACTGCTCCGCTGTCAGACCTTCCGTTTGCGGAACAGTGCCGTCCTGCAGATAACGGTCTAACTTGATTGCGTACTTATAGCCGCATTCGTCATTGTCGAATATATAGGTCACGTGACTTCTGTCACCGTCACACTGCTTGTCTACAAGCATCTTGATCAATTCCATCTGTCCCTCCGTGATATTCCCCTCAGTACTTATGTACAGTATGTTGCTGTCATCGGTACTGTGACGGAGCTGATAATGCGAAGCGCAATCTATCATGCTCTCACCGATATAGACATGCTCGATTTTCTTACTGGCGGTATATCCAGATACCGCGATGCTGCGGTACTTGTTCCCCTGAATGCCCTTAAAGCTTCTTCCGTCCTTGCCGGACGACCGCTGAGAGATTCCACGGAAACCTTTGTCATCAATTAGCTTGATGCAGGTGTTGTTGTAGATTATACCGTCTTTCTGAAACTTTCTCGAAAAGAACACGTCGGAGAACGTGACGGAGGAAAGGGTTTCTTTCGATATTCCACGCTTGGCGAGGAAAGTGCCGTTGTAAGGCCTTAACTGGCGGTTCAGTATTGACAGCTGGCCGTCGTCTAAGCCGGCACCGCCTACATGGTAGTCACTGTCCTGCGCAACGGTTATCTCGTTGCTCCTGACGTATTTGACCAAAGCTTCCCCTGCCTCACGGAGCGTAGGGATTCTTCCTGTCTCTTCATAGATATGCTGCTGCATGATGTCTATGACGCTCTTTCCTCTGATTGATTCATCGTGCACATCCCAGTACGTGTACTGGCCGGCACTGTTCTTCTTGATGACGACGGTACTGATACCGTTGGTCATCTTTGGACTTGTCCTCGTTGTGCCGGGCGCAAACTTCCACCCCAACTGCAAAAGGAAGTCAGGCAGGGATATATCTGTTTTGAGTTTGTTGAAATCGACCTTCATGAGTTTGTCAAAAGCTTAGTGACTGTTCGTTTGACGAAGCTTTCTTTTCTTTATCGTTAAAATTCATTTCGTGCATGAAATTTTCAGTCATGCTGATTTTCTCCTTGATTTCCTGCTGCATCCTCTCGATCGCGGTTTTAAAAAAGAAGTCAACCAGAAATTCATCCGTACCCTCTTTTTTTATGTACTTCAAGGCGTTGATGTATTCTTCCCTTTTCTCTCTCGGTATTATGACTATCGGCAGACCTTTTTTCAGGAGGATGAAATTAGAGAACATTCTTCCTAACCGACCGTTGCCGTCTCTGAACGGATGAAGATACTCATAGAATCCGTGGAACTTGGCTGCTATTATCATGGGATGAATATCTCCTGAGTCCAGAGCGTTCTGCGTACTTGTGAGTAAGTTCGGAACTCTTTTTATAAGTATTTCATGGTCTCCGAAGATGGTATCTCCTGCGCACATGTCTACTGTAGTGTACTCCCCTGGTTTTGATGGATGCTTATCGTTTCTTGTTCGGTACGATAAAGTGTGTTCTGTGATCAACCTGTGTGTCTCTTTCAACAGCTTTTCCGAAAGTGGCTTATCCAGATTGTTCAGCAGATATTCGTATGCCTGAAAATGGTCTAATATTTCAAACGCTTCGAGCAGGGTTTTTCCTTGCGGTATCATGCCCAATCCTTTCTCTTTGAGTGTACGTGTCTCATCGACGGAAAAAGTGTTCCCCTCGATGGCACAGCTGTGAGCTGAAAAAAGTATCTCGTTGTACTCGATGAAATCCTGTCTGCCGAATCCTCTGGAGACTGTCTGTCTGTATTCGGCGACGGTTTCGTCGTATAAGTTAATGCGTTTGTCGTCCATAATCATTTCTTTTGTTAATGTAAAGATACGAAAAAAACACGAGTTTCACCACTAATGACTGGCTTTTCAGCTTGCGGCGTTCGGATCGGGACTCGAAGAGTCCTTGCCTGTCCTGCCGTACTTTTCTAAAACGCCGGTTACCGTGTTGATTACCTTATAGTAGTTCTGCGTCACTATCTCTTCGAGTATTTCGTTTTCGAGTTCTGGCTTTCCCTCTATCTGTACAGGTTTCGAAAATTCAGGTATCTCTTGTTCTACGTATGTACTCTGCTTAAACTGTGCGGAGAAGAACGGCGGCTTTCCTCCGGCTATCTTTCCTGTGAAATGACCGATAGACTGACCGGCTATGTCTCTCGCCCTGATGACTTTCTCTCGCTGCAAGGACTCGGTCGTACTGCCTGTACCCGATTCCTCGTTATGCGAAATGGATTCCTGCCTTTCTTTCCTCTCCCCGAAAAGGGACTCTATATCCCTTGCGGTTTTGTCGTTACCTGTCATGCCATAGGCTTGTGTTCCGCAAGAGGATTTGAGAATGTTCGCGCTCTTTTCCCCATAGTCACGTATCGCCTGGTTGAAGTCCTGCACGGCAAGTATGGTAGACACGTAATGCTTTCTGGCCGTACCGATGAACGTGTCTATACCTTGCAGCATGATAGTCGGGAACTCATCGACCATGAACACGCTTTTCACCTTTCCGGGGTTGTTCATCTGCGCCATCAAGATACTCGCTATACAGGAGATAGGCGGTGACACGGCTTCCTTGTTGCTCGGCGAATTACCGATACAAAGGAGAGTCGGGTGTTCCGGATTGGTTATATCCAGAGAGAACTCTTCCTCCGGAGTAGGGGACAAGACCCAGAATATGTATTTATTGTTTAACAGGACAAGCGGCGTTTGCGCTGATGACACGGCTCCTGCCGTCTGCTGTTGCGCTCCGAGTCTCCACGCCGTCAGCATTGACGACATGTTCAGGGCGATTTCCGGATCCTCTGCCAGCCATGCGAAGACAAGATTACTGTCCGATAGCGCAAAGGCTATCACATGGGCGAGCGTGCCGATGCCGAGCTGCCTGTCCTTATAGCACTTATAGGCGATTGAGAACACGTAGTTGATGGCGTTGTTCGCCCAGAAGTCCGTCTTTTCTTTCCAGCTCGATTCAAGGTTCTTCATCAGGGTGGTGGCGATGTTACGGATGAAAAGGGCTTCGTTGTCTTTCGGTATGTACTTTTCCGAAAGTACGTTCACCCTTACAGTTCTTGACATATCCACGAAATTGATAAAGGCGAAGTTCGGAACCGGCTGGTTCTTCTTCCTGAAATGCTCGATGCTGCCGTAGGCCACACGTGACAGGATAGGTGAGTTCTTTTTCTTCGGGTCTCCCTCCCAGTCATAGATGAACCCTGCGTAGTTCCTCTTTGCGCACTGATAGATGAAGCCTTTTATCCAAGTCTCCGACTTTCCGGAACCCGGCCCACCGTCAATGTAGATGTTCTGCTGCGGCTTATGAATACGCAATACCTTTCCTTCCGACTCCTCAAACTCAAAGAAAAACTCCGATTCCTCACAGGAAATCCCGAAGATGGACTTCTCATCCTGCAAGGCTTTGCCGGTGAAGAATGCGGCGAGCTTGACGGCGGTAATGGTGTATATCATGAAAACGGCAGGCATGACAAACATGTTGTACCATGCCAAGCCGTTGTAACCGACAATGAAGATGATACCGCTGACAAATGCGGTGACAATGGTAGGCACTATGTCCTCTTTCTTCCGCAATGACGGAAAGATGAAGCCGACCACAGGTATGATGAGCACGTATAGAAAACGAAGCTTTATGCCATTTTGCAGAATTTTGGCCAAGTGCGTCATCATCCTTTCCTCTGGTGCGTACATGCCGCACACGCAGCAGTATTCCATTACCGTAAAGAAAGCTATAATAACGGATAACAATATACCGATAAAAGCCAACTCACGTTTATTCATTCTTGTTGCCGGCCTTAGAGTTTATCAGTTCAATCTTGCTCACCGCCATCGAAATGGACGGTATGTATTCGGTCTCTGACTTCTTATATACGCCTACCGTCAAATCTCCTGTCACATATACCATAGTGCCTGATTTGAGGTATTCAACGACCTTGTTGTCGTAGTTCATGAAACAGCTTACCCATTGGGTTACCGTTTCGTTGTTTATCTTCTTCTTGGTTGAAACACTGAATGACCAACCCTTGTTGGTCTCTTTCGCGTCGGCTCCGAGGAAGCCGATTAAATTAGCTGATAACATGATATTAAATATTTAAGATTAATTCTTCCTTTTTGTTTTCTATGCCGTTTCCTGTCTGTACGCCCAATGAATTGTCTTTATACAGCTCATTTGATTTTGTCACATCCAGTTCACGGCTTATCTTATCCACCTCACCGAGAATCATGTTGCTTGCTTTCCCTACATCGGAAAGAATGTTGAATATGAATTTGGGTTCGGTGTCTATGGCCTGCAGCCAGCTCTTCAGGTAATTGGCGTTTTCTTCCTGCAAGTTGGTCGGGAGTCCGAGTGCCTTGCCGCTTACGGCAGCAGTCATTTCAGCCACCAACTCTTCAACCCCATAATCGTGAGAACCGAATCTTGCCGGTTTGAGACGGTCGAGACGGCTCTCATGACCTGTCGAATGCCCCATCTCGTGCAGCATGGTCGAGTAAAAAGACTCTCCTGACCTGAACTGCCCCTTTAACGGAAGATGAATGTCATCCGACGAAGGTCGGTAAAACGCGTTGTCGGACAATTCAAGATGAATGGGACAGACCCAACGCTTGTCCTCAATCATCTTGTCCAAGACAGGACAGCAGAGCATCCCTTTCTCGTCTTTCAACTCCGGAGCGGCGAACTTCTTCTGAAGCTTTTCCCATTTCTCAGGCTGGTCTTCCGGAAAGGTAGTCTGCTCGATGTTGAAAACCGGGTATGTCTTTGAGTACGCCGAAACAGTGCACTTGACCTGCGCCGCCTTGCTCAGCTGCTCATATTCTTCCCTTGATATTTTCCTGCCGTCCTCATCCTTATAGGAGAAATGCCAGAAGATTACGGGAAAGGCGCATTCGCCTTTCTTCACTTTGGCGTTCTGCTCCTTGACTTGCAGGAATGTCATGAATACAGGGGTCTTATACCCTTTGTCATCACAAAGAAGAGACAGACAGAAATGGTTTATCCCATTATAAACCCTGCCTTGCATGTTCTGCGGCAGACCGCCGCCGTCAGGATCGAACCACGGCTTGTCCGGATGTGACTCGATTTGCTCTATCTTGCTCTTCATCAGCTCCGCAAACCGCATGAGGTCTTTTTCGGGTATGTTTATCATGGCAATTGGGCGTTATATAGGAACTGGTTCTCATACCGCATCATCCACTCTTCCGCATTCTGCGATGTCGGGGTAATGCCTTTGTCTAACATCTCTTTCAGGTACACCTCTGAAAGATTGCTCTGGCTGAGCAGAAATTCGAGGAAGTCAATCTTCCCCTCCTGTAGCCGCTGTATATCTTCTTCTATCATACTTTAAGGTTTTATGGTTTACAAATCTGAAAACATCCTGCCTACCGTCTGGATAGCCGGACGACCGATGTCCTTGCCTACAGACTTCGACGGAGTGGACGAGGAAGCTATCTTTATCTCGCCCTGCATGGTCTTGTGTGTTTCCGAAAGGCCGAATATCTTGCGCATGGCTATCATCTTGTTGTCTGAAATCTTTTCCGACAACTGTTTCATCAGCTCGTTCGACGGCATGCAGCCCTGCTTTTTGAGCTGGTCGAGAGAGGTGTAATCCTCACGTGACAACAAACCCTCGATGTATTTGTCAACCGATTGCTGATTGTTGAAATCAGGCTTCACGGCAGGGTTGAATCCTGTGTCATCCAAGGTCTGGCCCTCTGTAAGCTGTCCTCCCTTCAAAAGCTCCTGCGCCTTGTGTGACGGTACCGACTGCATGTTGCCGAATGATATGCCGTGCTTGTCCGGAGTTAGCGATATATCAGCTATGAAATAGCCGTTACCGTCTTTCAGCAGCTTGTTATCCAGCGAATAGCCGTTGGCGAGCAGATACTTGTCGGCATTCGACAACTCATAGCCTCCAATCCTGTCAGGAATGCTAAGCTCTTTTTCCGAAAGTACGATGATCGAGTTCAAATCACTGTCTATCTCCAGATAGACGTTGCCTTTCTTGCCGTTTATCTGCACCCTCTCGCCGTTCATCAAATCCTGTTTCTCCTTGTCGGTAAGCTTGTGGCCAAGCACCTCATTGGGTATCTCCAGCCGTTCTTTCTTATAGTAGATGGATATGCCGTTAGCCGTATATCTCGCTTTCGCCGGCTTGCCGTTATGCGAGAGCAGCTTAGACATTCCCTTTTCAGGCACTTTCGTCCCTTTGCCGTCAAGCAGGTAACCGTTCTCTATGGCATAGTCAAAGAGTTCGCGACCTGTATAGCAGACCTTGTTGTTATGGTCGATGACGGTAAACTTATCCTTGCCGTCACCGCCTATATCACCCCAGTTGACGATGTGAAAGCCGTCTTTCTTCAATTCGTCGATGTAATCCAAATTCTGGAATTTGTCTGCATCGAACTTCTGGCTTATCCTTTCGAGACTCGGCTTCAGGTCTGTGTCAGTGCTGATATGCGCCTTGATGGTGTCTATCTTCGTGCGAAACTGTTCCTTCCCTTTACTGAAAAGGATGTGTCCGTTGTTGTATTCGGTCGTATAGCCGAGCGACTGCATGACGGCACGGTACTGCCCTGCATTGCTGTACTTATACTCCTCAAAGAGCTTTTCATTTTCCATATATATTGTTTTTTAGGTTTTCCGCCGCGAGTATGTAGCTGTTCTCTATTGACAGCTGCATGTGTCTGCCGCCGTTTTTCTCAAACATTTCTATGACAAACAGCTTGTCGTCAGGTATCGTGAACTTGTTGAACGCAAGGACGAAGCGGTTCTCGCTCTTTCCCTTGATGCGCTTTGAGAAGTCTTTCTGGTCTACAGGCTCGTATGGCACGTCCTGCTGAACCGTTTTCTTTGACTTCTTTTCATCACGCAGATAGCACTGCAGGAAATCCACGTCATAGTCGATGTTCGAGAAGTTCTTGATGTCAAAGGCGAAGAAGATATACTCGTCATAAACGTAAAGGTTGGCGAGAGACATCTCAAAACGGTTGTTTATCGTTCCAACGCTGAATATGTTGCGCTTCTTCTCGTGCAGCTGTCTTATGAGATTGTCCATCTCGATGGAGTTAACGTCCACATGGGCGATGAAACGACGGCCGTCGTCAAAGTATAGACGTAACTGGTGGCGTTGTCATTGCGCAGCGTTATCTCATAGCAGTTCTTCTCCTTGTCTACCACGAAGAGGTTCGAGGTCGGGAAATTCTCGAACGTCGTCCCCACGGTAAGCATGTTGTTGTAATACTCGATGCCGAACGCTTCCTCATTACCCTGCTTACAGTAGATGATGTCTGTTGGGAAAAACATCTGCGTGCTGTTGCTCATGTTCACGCAGACATCATACAGACGGCTCCGGTCATTGCCGGAAGCGTATATGATGTTTCCTTTGAGGTCTTCCCTGCCTTGTGGCAGATAACGGACATCATACGAATATACGCTGCCGTCATCGCAGATTATCGCGAGGTTCGTATTGCCGGAGAACTTCTCTTCCTGTGCGGTTATGCGCACGATGTTGGGTACGCTTTCCACACGCTCGGCGACGATGAAATCCTCTCTGCCGAAACGTATGTTGCTTACCTGACTGGGCAGGACGATATGCTTTGTCTTGTCGAACGTTACATATATGGTCTCCGATGCGATTGTCTTCTGCTCCTGCGCTGAAACGCTTGCGCTGATGGCCGACACCGCCAAAAGCAACGCCAGTCCGCATCCTCTCATTATTGTCTTAAACCGTGTTCTCATGATGCCGTTAAATTATAAACCCGATGATGATGTTGATTATCCATATACATGATAGTGCCGTAGCAAAAGCGTACAGCATATCTTTCTGCTCTTTCAGCTTCTGCCCTGCGGCGAAACCCTTATATAGCTTATAGCCTGTATATATGCAGCAGATTACCGATACGAAATGCAGTATGTTCAGTATTGTCACAATCATAGTGCGTCAATGATTTTTTTAAAGTAATTCTTTTTCTTTGGTTCGTTCTTCTGTAGCATCATCTGCTGATACAGACCCTGCAGCTCCGCATCTTCCGCCTGACGCTTCTTCTTGTCCTCTTGCGTGTCCTCTTTCAGGAACAGTGCGTAATTGGCTTTCAGCTCCACCTTCATTTGTGAAAGGCTTTGGCCAATCACCTGCTTGGCTATCTGCGTCGTCGCGCTGATGGCGCTCGTTACCTCGCTCGCCACAGTTCCGATAGAGGATATTGGCATGTCGAAGTTCTGTACCAGACCTTCCTTTATGCGCTGGTTCGCCTCCGCTTTCAGACTTGCTGGCAGGTTCAATCCCTCGATGGCGTCACTGTCGAATATCAGGTAATCAACAGGTGTCATGTAACTGCCGTATCTGATGTTCGACACCTTGATCCTTAGACGGCTCGTGCCGATTTCTGCTGAACCGTAGAATATCGTGTTGGCCGGAATCTCTATGCCGCCGGTGAAAACCGGTTCCAGCAGACGCATTTTCACGGTGCTGCCGTTCACGACGGTCTGGTTGCCGTAGATGGCCGCCTTGATGAGATTCTTCTGCTCCGGCAAATTGATGCGTGCCCTTCTGTATCTCTTCCCCTCCGATGTGTAGATGGCGGTTGACGGCATTTCGTATGCTCCGTCATCCTCTTCCTCTTTCACTGGTTCAGGTTCCGGAGCAGGAGCCGCTTTCTTCCTGATTTCTCTCTTCGGTGCCGCATATTCCATGTCATCAAAGTCTTCACCGAAGCTTTCAAGAAATTCCTCATACATTTTTTGCGGCTGGCGTGGTCTCCTTTCATCCGCTTTTCGTAATATTCTTCGCTTTCCTGTCTTATCCTTTCCACCCTTTCGTCCTCCTGCTCTTCCAGACCGTTGAGCTGTTCCGATATGCGAGAGGCGAATGCGTGGGTGCTGTACTCTTTGTTGCGGTTGTATTCATTGGCCGCACGCTGGTATGGGTCTGTTCTCAGTCTGGCTATGCGCTCTTCCCTTATACGGTCGCCCTCCCTCTTTTCGTCGGCTGAAAAGAATACGTCTCCCTCTTCGATGTGCGACTCTTTTTCCGCTTCCTCTTCCTCACGCTGACGTTTCGCCTCCATCTCATAAGCCGCAATCTTTTCTCTTACCGCCTTTGTCTCTTCCACTGGCGGCTCCATGACAACAGGCGACGAAGATGTCGAAGCTTTCGCCGTATTGTCCTTGTCCAGATACAATACTGTGCCGAACAACAAAATCAAGATAATGGGTAATGCCAAGATAAGCTTGTTCTTTCCCTTAAACATGTTCTTCATATCAGTCTTCATGATTTATCCTATTTTAATTTGTACTGTAATAATTAACGTCCCATTTTTCAATCTTCGCGCCGTGAGAGTTGTCCCTCGACCGTGATACGTCATACAGGGTGAACCTTGCCTTGATTTCACGTGACAAACCGCCCCTCGACCTTAGACCGGTCTGCGTAAACGTGATTTCACCGCTCACCGGCAGGGTGGTCATGTCTATGCTTATGTCCTTGATGCTCACTTCATAGCGGATATTCTTTTGTATGAGGGTGTTCAGCATGTTCACGTCGTTATACTCGTTCAGCAACTCTTTCCCCTTGTTTCCGATCAGGTTGAGTGCTTCGTTCAGGTGACGCTCATAATTGTTCTCGTCAAACGAATACCACAGCTGGACGAAACGCTTCACGTGGTCTTCGTACTCATACGCCCTCATGTCCGCTGAAAGGACAGGGGTGGTTTCAAATACTTTTCCGGAAGTATCTATTACGAGAGCGTGGGAGTATGCCCTCTCAGCTCTCTGATAAATGTATATGATACTAACCGCGAATGATACGCCCAAGATAAGGCAACAGCATATCGAAGATACAACAGTCGCCTTAAACGCTTGGTCTACGGTTTTGAATTGTGTCAGTTTCATACCTTATTGTTCGTCTATTAATGATTTGCCGGCGTTGGCCGCTGCCGCCACATTCGTCAACTTGCCTCCTGCTGCTGCGGCTCCTGCCGCACCTGCCACCATGAGCGTTGCGGCGCTTGTCAATACCGACATTGTTTTCGAAATGATTCTTCCTGCGTCGGCATGTCCCACTATCTTGCTCGACAGCCAGAAGCAGCTACAGTAAACGCCTATCATCGCCAAGTCAAGTCCTAACATCTGCGGTACTTTGGTCATCTGGTCTAAAGCGTCACTCGCCGGGGTGAATATCCCTTTCAGGCTGAACCACATGATTTCATTGAGCACGTTTATCACGGTAAAGACCATGCCGATTGAACATACCGTGCCGAACCATACGGAAAGCTGTTTCTGAAACACAGGCAGTATGCTGAACGCAAAGACGAACGGGCCGAGAATTATCAGCACTTTCAAGCTTACCACGCCGATACCGAGAATGATTATCTGGATGATGCCGACGAGAGCCGCCGCCAGAGAGTGCAGAATCGCTATGCCCCAGTTGCCCGGATTTATAAGTTCTCCTATATAACGGAGAATCGACGAGCTTTCCTCTATCTGGTTTCCCTGAGATATGTTGTCAAGCTCCTTATCCATCGCTGCGGCGTTTTCGTCACCTGACTTCACCCCATCCTTCAAAGCTTCCTCTTCGCTGTTCAGCAGCTTCTCGCCCTGATCCGTCGTGAACTGCGCCATCAGCTCCGAAAACTCATTCGCGCGATTGGTTGTCATAGATGTATTCTTATTGATTACTTCTAATGTACCGACCACGGTCTTTGCGATGGGTGAATAAAGGCTGAGACAAAAGAACAGGGCGAGACAACGGGCGATTTCCGAATAATCGGGAAACCTGTCCTCGTTCGGGTTCAGCAGCTGGCTTACTCCGTGGCTGAGATAGTTGTAAGCCATGTTGCAGACGAAACATATCAGACCTACGCCTACGGCGATTACGCTGACTTTAGATGTCAGTTCCTGGGTCAGGGAATCGTTGATTTCCAAACCCCATAAAAATGTATCTTCCATACTTTATATTCTTCTATATCGGTTATACGCTCCAAACTCTCCGGAGAAATACGTCTTCTTTGTGTGAGCTTTTATGGCATTGCTTACGACACGGCTTCTTACTATGTCGTTATAGGTCTTCATGTCTTTCACTGACTGTTCGAGAGCTTCCTTTGCCTGTGTGATGAACGACAATCGTCCCTCACTGTTCATCGAGAACAGGTTCGATACGGTCGTGACCTTAAACAGCAGGTCGCTGCTGATGTTCAGGTTGGCCGACACCGCCTGAAAATTCAGGAATTTCAGACAGTGGTAGTTGTTGCCCAAATTGATGTAGAAATTGTAGTCGGAACTGAGACAGGCTACATCGTCCATCAAGTCCGCCAATTCAAGCAATGATTTGAGCTGCTTTAATTGTTTCACGTTCTGTAGCCCTTCCCTTACCTTGGCGGCTTCCGCCATCGCGTTCAGCTGTGACTTCCACTTCCTGAAGTTCTCTGCCCACTGAAGCAGGCTCTTGGCCATCGTTATCGGGTCATGCACGATGATGGCTTCCGCTCTCTGCGGTGGCAGGCAAAGACCGGTCATGAAAACGAACAGTAACAAATATCTTTTCATAGCGTCAATGGTTATAAGATGAATAATAAGGTGAATATCATGCAGACCACCCATGCTATCAGGTAGGTCTTTGCGTTTTCTTTCTTCATGGCTATGGCCCAAACCGTATAGACCATGCCTAAGGCGAGAATTGCAGAGGCTATGTAGCCTCCTGTCCCGGTGACGGCACGGTTGAACTCGCCGCCCCAGCTCCCTAATTCATTAAGTCCTTCTATAGCTTCATTCATGGTTTAAGAATAATGTTTTTTGCGTTCGTCCAACAAAAGGTTTATGGCGGTATAGGTACTGCCTGTCTCGTTGAAGAACTGTTTTAATCGAACCCTTGTCTTTTCTCTTGAGTCGAAAGCCGTACCGGTGAACGGTGATACCTCGTTGCGGAACACGTGGCTTTCATTGCCGAGCTTGATAAAGAACTCCGTCCATTTCTTTTCGCCGCCGGGCAGCTGCTTGGTCTGGATGGACTCTATCAGCTCTATCTCCGAATCGGTGATTGAAAGCGTTTTCTTTATGTCGGGCAGATTCTCCCTGTACTGCGAATGGTCAAGGATAATCTTGCTGTCACAGTTGATCAGAATCGAATCCTTGATGTCGGGCGGGCTGTTCTTGATGAAGTTCACGTTCTGAGCCGCAATCATCACCGCACCCTCTTTCTTGCGGCACGTTCGGTACAGGTAGGCGATGAAGTCACCGAACTTCGGGTCTGAAAGGAAGTTCAACGCTTCGTCGATTATCAGCTCTTTCCCGACTCCTTCACGCTTCTTTATCTTGTCGGCGATCATCTGCAACGCTATCAATACAATCAGCGGAAAGTATTCCTGCTTTTCCGCTTCTTCCATGTCGAACGCTATCAGACGGTCGTTGATGATGTCGATGTTCTCTTCCGAATTGAGCAGATAAGACAGCTCGCCGGTCGTGTACGGCTCCATCAGCAGAAGCAGTTCCTCTATCGAGAAGGTCTTCTTCTCATATTCGGTCATGTGCTTGATGAACACCTCTTTCAGATACTTGGCGTATTCTATCAGGTTAGGCGTGATTCTCTTGTGGGAATTGTTCACCGAAGAGTTGTTCACGTGTTCGTAGAACCCCTTGATTGACTTCGACAGGATAGCTCCCTCCGCAGGAGTCATGGTGCCGGTCTGTTTCCAGATGTAGGCGAGCACGGACTTGACACGCTTTATCTGGTCGTCCGTTGACTCCTTGTCGGTCGTGTCGATATAGATATATCTGCCGTTCTTGTCCTTTTCGCAGAGGAACGGATTAAAGGCGAACTGCTTCTTGTTCTTCGAGTCGAAGTATTTGCCCTGGTTCAAATCGACCATCGAACGGAAAGAACCGCCGATGTCAATGATGATGATGTCGTTTTTCCGAACGTAAGACTGATAGATGTAATTGTTCAGCCAAAACGACTTTCCGCTTCCTGACGGCCCGATAACCACTTTGTTGCGGTTGTTCAGGTTGGGGTTGTCCCACAGGTTTATCTTTACAGGGTTGCCGAAGCGGTCGCTGTAAAGGTGTCCGTCAGGAGAGGATATGTAGACGCTCTCTTTCTGCAAATAGCAGAGTGCCAGTTGCGATATGTTGATGAACCCACGGTAGTTCGCGTGGGCGTTGCCGGGCATACTGCTGAAAAACAGGTTCAGTGTCTCGGCGTTCTCCACATAGCAGCTGCTCTGCGCCATCGAGGAAAAGGCTTGCTGGGCGACCGAAATATTGCGCATCAGGCTTTTCGGGTCAGAGTCTTTGAGGATGATGTTGAAAGCGGTGCTTGTCGTCTGCCATTCGTTCTTCGTCACCTCTTCCTCAAACCTTTTCTGCTCCAGCTGCGCTTCCGCCGCTTCCGCATAGAAAGGCGAAATGAAGTTCAGACTCCTGCGCTCGCTGCTTATCGCCGCTTTCGTCTGGTCAACGTCAAGCACTTCTATGATGCAGTTCACTATGTGGTCAAACGGAAGTCCGAGACCGACAGGATAGCACATCGAACAGGGAGACGTTATCCTCTCAGGCATTTCCACCTCGCTCTGTATCTGCGGTACGGCCGGACGGCACATTTCCCTGACGCTCTCGCCCTCCTGTGTCAGCGACAGCACGGCGATGTGCTGGTCGCCTATCTTGACTTCATCGTGATTGCTCACTGACATGGGATTGACCCTTTCGGTTGATGCGTCCCTGACGGGCTTTTCATAAGACTGGTTGAGATAGTCATATACCGCATTGTTCAATTCGGTATCATCCATGCGCTTTATGGCGAACCCGGGAACGCTTGACAAGGCGTTCTCTATGTTCATGATGACCGGTTCAAGCGTTTCAAGGCGTTTCTCCAGATTCTTATACGGACGCTTAAAAGGGTAGTTCATCTTTCTTATCAGCGAGTTCGAAGTGCTGCTCTTCCGGACGTGGCCTGCCTTTTCCGGAAAGGTGAAGTAGATGTTTACGTAGTTGTTCAGTATTTCCTTGGTGTTGAAGTACTTCTGGTTCTCGACGGCCAAGGCGTTGTTCGAATAGCTTTCATCAAGATACCGTCCGGTATAGATGAATGACTGCTGATGAATGACGGTGCCGGAAGGCAGTTCCTTACACAACGCTTGCAGCTGCTTGTGTATCGTCTCCGCCTTGCTCTCCGTAAGACTGAAAATCTCAGGCAGCAGCAGGTGATAACCGACGGTCAACTCACCGTTGCCGTTGATTATCATGCCCTCCGCAATCGCCTGTATTGGCAGGACGGAACCGAGGTCTACGCTACGGTCATGCAGCTCCACATCGCCCGGTCTCATATAAAGATATGCGACCAGCAGCACGAAACAGCAGAGAACCGATGCGGCTATGAGGTATATTCCAATCATTTTCTGATAATGGTTTTGAAAATTTGATGTTTGTCCGTAATCTGTTTGGGGGTAAGTCCCCTTACGTTAAGTCCCTTCAGATAGTCCGGGTTCCCGGCTTTGTGCTCCCTCACAAAGCGTTGAAACGCTACTTGCGTGAACAGCATCATGCCGAGTGCGACGCAGGCTATCAGTATCGGGTGGATTCCCATGAACACCGTGACGATTATGACGCTTGCGCAACACAGCACGTATAGCCCGGCTTGCGTCGATGTCAGACCCCAGAACTTTATCGGCTTGTTGATACGCTTTATTGGTTTCATGTTAGAGAGCCAACGTAGCTACAAGATAGAAGATGAACGCCACGATCCATCCTACGCCGTATTCCTTTGCGTGCGGCTGGTTGGTGGCGATTGAATAAATCACGAAGACAAGGGCGACCGCGAATACGCCGCCGATGCCGTATTTGGCTATGTTCACCACGGAGTCGGTTCCCTCCTTGGCTTTTGATTCCAGCTCGCTCAAAGAACTTACCTTGATTCCCTGTGCCATTGCCTTGTTGCACAGGAATAGGACAATGGGTAAAACTGATGCTTTTCTTAATGTTCTCATAACTTAATTTCTACAAGTTTATCAAATTGTATTGTTTCAAATTTTAAATATTCTCTCTCTTGACGGACGGAGGCGTTTGGCGTTGGCGTATATACGTGGCGGTTGATGTAGATGTCCGCTATCTGCTTTATCGCCTTTTCTTCCTCTTCCGTGTCCCTGAACACCACGGTCACGGCAGGGGGATGAAAGATTGTCTGCCCTGCAGACTTCTCTTCCGACGGCTGCGCCTCCGCCCTCGTACTTTCGGAAGTCTTGGGCGGTTCAATCCATCGGTGGACTTTCGATATTAGACCGGCTAAATCAAACTCCATATCAGTATGTACACGATTAATGCGACGACGTATGCGATGATACCCTCTCTCGCCCTGTCGGGGTTCGACATGATTTTCTTTATTACACCCAGCCCTGCGAAAATGAATCCTGCCCCTATCAAATAACCGGCTACCGTCTTATAGAAGCCGGCGAGTTCTGTCATGTCTCCCATACTCCTAATATATAAGGTGCTTGATGCCTACCTGCCATGTCGTGTCCCACTTCCTGATGGCGGACAAAGGAGACCAATACTGGGTTGCGGAAATCATCATCGCGGTACGGCTCGCTACGAACAGTTCCAGCTCGCATGACAGCTTACATCCCAAGATGTAGTCATACGCTTTCTTTTCCTCTCCGGTGTACATCTCTACGCCTGTAAGCAGACCGCCGCCGACATTGCAGAACACTGACTTGCGGTTGGTCGCTACGGTGCGGTTGTACGAAGCTGACAGGTAAACGTTGTCAGCGTACCTGTTCTCAGAGGTAATGCTGTCAGAATACACCTTAGACATATAGTTTAAACCCATCTTCCAGAATGATACCTTACTCTTGTACTTCGAGTATTCAAGACTGCCGACATAGCCGGGGCCGTTGAAAATCGCGCCTCCCATGTCTACCTCAACACCGCTGATGCCGGAGTAGTGACGCTGGGCGTGCAACCCGACACTCAAAAATGACAGGAGTACGGTAAACGCTATTGTCTTTTTTCTACACATAAACTTTAAGTTTTTAAATTTTCGGCAAATGTAAGTTGATATGTATGCACGATTTGTGCAGTGTAAATCAAAGACCGCTTTGCACGCTGAAAATCAGACGTGTATGAATATAATGAAAAACAACGGAAAAATATTGCTAACGGATTGAAAAATAGATGATTATACTTTTTTATTCCAAGAAAAATCCGTATATTTGTGAAGCGAAAATATCCCAAGAAAAATTTCACTTTTGTGAATGATTATGTTTTTTTAACCCTTATTAATTGATTATTGTTGAAAATTTGACCAAATTCAGTGAATGTAACCGCTAAATTTAGCCGAATTTGGCGGTTTCCTCCTTTCTGTTTTTTAGGTACACGTATAGCGTAGCCTTGCTGATGCCTGTAATTCCTGGATTCTTTTAAAGATCTCATTGTCTTTTCTTTCAATATAGCCTAAAATAAACTATAGATTATCATAGACTAAACAAATTTGCCCTATACATTATATATATAGGGCTTTTTTCTTGCTTTTTAAGTCTAAATTCAATAATTTTGAAAAATCAAGTATATTTTAGACTATGGGAGAAAAAATAGGATATGCCAGAGTAAGCACGAGGGAGCAGAACCTCTCTTCTCAGATAGATGCACTGAACAATGCCGGGTGCATCCGAATCTTCACGGACAAAATCTCCGGAAAGGAGTTCAAGCGTGAAGGTCTGACTGCTTGCTTAGATTACCTTCGTGCCGATGACACTCTTGTCATTTACCGACTTGACCGATTAGGCAGATCCGTAAAGGAAATGCTCGACCTTTGTGCCAAGCTGGAGCAACGGCGAATCAAGCTTGTTTCCCTTCAGGATAATCTTGATACTTCTACCGCTGTCGGCAGGTTCACCATGCAGATACTCGCATCACTGGCCGAGTATAACCGCAATCTTATTCTTGAAGGTTGCAAAGCCGGAATCGAGGCAGCCAAGAAGAGGGGTGTAAAGTTCGGCAGACAGGAAGGGACTAAAATGAAAAAACCGAAGAAGGAAGCTGTCATCCAACTTTACAAGGCTGGTACAGCCGTACAGCAGATAATGGAGATAACCGGCATCAAGGCCAAACAGACTATTTATAACTATCTGGCTGAAGAGGATATTCAACCAAACAGAAAGTAATTTGATTGTGTTACATAATCAAACATTATTAAAACAATAAATTCAAATATATTAGCATTACCAATATGACAAAAGAAGATTTTATAAAGAAATTCCCGGATATAAAGATTCAGCAGTTTGAGACTGAAACTATTCTCAGCAAACAGGAAATCATAGATATAGTTGAACAGGCTACACGGTCTATGGATATGGGACTTGTTTATTATGAACATTGTGGATGCAATATAACTGTTTTCACCTCAGACAAGATGAAAGCCGAACTTGCCAAGATGGTACCGGGTTACCAGGTTACAGACCCGAACACTGGAGAAACCGGAACTATCGTATCTGAAAAATATATAGTTTGCGGCAATTACTGCGTGAGGGTGGAGTTTCCTTCCGGTACAGATGTTTATGACTGTGATTTCTTTATTGAATAATATGCTGAACAAATCTTAGATAAAATGGAACAAGGAGAAATAATACTATATCAACCGGATGAAGCTATCAGGCTTGAAGTGCGCATGGAGAATGAAACAGTTTGGTTAACACAAGAACAGATAGCCAACTTATTCGGAACAAAAAGACCTGCCATTACCAAGCATCTTAATAACATCTACAACAGTGGTGAACTTGATGTCGATAGCACATGTTCCATTTTGGAACATATGGGTAATGATGGAAAACAAAAGTACACTACCAAGTATTACAATCTTGATGCGATTCTCTCTGTAGGATATCGCGTAAACAGTAGAAACGCAACGCTTTTCAGGAGATGGGCGAGTAGTGTGCTGAAAGAATATCTGTTAAAAGGATACTCAATAAACCAACGTCTTTCAGAGTTGGAGAAAACAGTTGCCTTACATTCGGAAAAGATTGACTTCTTTGTCCGTACCTCACTGCCACCGGTGGAAGGTATCTTCTATGACGGACAGATATTCGATGCCTACAAGTTTGCTACAGACCTTATCAGGTCGGCCAGAAAATCCCTTCTTCTGATTGACAACTATGTCGATGATTCCGTGTTGCTTATGCTGAGCAAACGCAATCCGGGTGTGACGGCCACAGTCTATACACAGAAGATTACACCGCAGTTGCAGCTTGACCTTGACAAGCATAATGACCAGTACCCGCCCATCAATATCAGGACCTACAGGAACAGTCATGACCGTTTCCTGATAGTTGATGATAAGGAAGTTTACCATATCGGAGCTTCATTGAAAGACCTGGGCAAGAAGATGTTCGCTTTCTCTAAGCTGCAGATAGCCCCAGGCCTTATAACTGACAAACTGTAAGAATATAATTTATGAAACCCACCGACACACCCCATACCCCAGATGGTAGCATCCCTACTCCAAGCAGCTACCCTCTATACGAATACCCGGCATATACTTTCGACAGGAAGTATGAGAATGACGAGTTCCAGAAGAAAGTAATTACCCTCGACAGCGGTTATCACCTGGTTCTGGCTCCTCCTGGTTGCGGCAAGACGGATATCCTTGCCGAAAGGGTGGTTCGTGCTCTCTCATGCGGTGTGTCGCTGGATGATATGCTCTGTCTGACCTTCACTAACAGGGCGGCCAGAGGTATGCGTTCCCGAATACTCGAAAGGCTTCAGGCTTCAGGAGAAATGAGCCTGTTTGTCGGAAACGTACACCGTTTCTGTTCGCACTACCTCTTTGACAACAACGTGGTGGCACGAGATACTACCGTCATAGACGAGCAGGAATCATTGTCTATTATGGCTTCCATTTTCGGGTGGAATGAAAGTTCACTGGCCAGCAATGGCTACAAGCGTGTCCTTACCAATGCCATCAAGATGCAGCACCTTGGCTATATGATTGCCAGCGGATGCCCTAAAGAGTTCCTGATGCACACCGACCTGTTCCGCACGTTTGATTATAAGACGCTGTTCAAGCTTGTGTCCCTCGACTACACGATGGAGAACTTTGCCGGACTCTATACTGGTACTGTTTTTCCGAAAGTAGATACCTCTGGTCAGCCGTCTAAGTACTTGGATGACTGCCTCCAGCAGTTCAAGTTTGCAAGAAAATACCAACAGTACAAGGAAGAAAGGAATCTGATTGACTTCGATGACCTGCTTATTCTGGCCTATATCCACGCTTCACAGCATCAGGACAGGCTGAAGAAATATTCCTGGATTCAGATTGACGAGGTTCAAGACCTCTCCCCTTTCCAGTTCGGTATCATCGACCTGTTTACCGACCTTTCTAAGGAAAACGTGACTCTTTATCTCGGTGACGAGCAGCAGGCAATCTTCTCATTCATAGGCGCAAAGCTGGCAACGCTTGAATGGTTGCGTGAACGATGTGGTGAGAACATGCACCGCCTCTATTTCAACTACCGTTCACCGAAATATCTCTTGGATGTCTTCAACACATACGCCAACATGGAGCTTGATGTTGACCCTCATTTCCTGCCCAAGACGAACAATCTTACTGAAGCCGGAAAGGATTCTCTCTGCATCATGTCCGCTCCCGATAAGGATGATGAAGTAAGGCTGGTGGCTGAAAGTGTTGGTGATTTCTGTACTTCGCATCCTGATGAAAGGGTGGCTGTTCTTGTTCCCTGGAATAAGGATGCCGACCAGATTTCCCGTGAATTCTCCGACCGGAATATCCCACACTTCAAGATTTCCGGAAAAGACCTTTTCACTACCCGACAGGCTCAGCTGCTTTTCGCCCATCTGCAGGTGGTGTACATGGATTCAAACATGATGGCATGGTCAAAGATCCTGACCTGGACAGGTATTTTCAATGAAGATGCCGAGGCTCGCCGCTTCGTGAAGAATCTCCGTGACAACTACCTGCTGCCGTCTGATTTTCTCAACTACACTCGCAGCTCATACTTGCTGGAGCTGTACAGGTGTTGTCAGGGTGAATACGTTATCTTTGATACGGAAACCACAGGCTTGAATGTCTTTGAGGATGACATCGTACAGATTGCGGCCATCAAGGTGAATGCCGGGAAGATCATCGACCGCTTCAACATAATCCTTCACACAGACAAGCCGATACCGGCTATGCTCGGAGGCATCGTTAACCCTCTTCTTCAGGAATATGAGCGTGCCGAAAAGGTTGACCGTAAGACCGGTCTGTGTGCGTTTATGGACTTTGTGGGTGACTGTACCCTTATCGGCCAGAATGTCGAATATGACTGCAATATCCTTGATTACAATCTCCGTAGGGATTGCGGTGACTTCTCTTTCCCTACTGTTCATCCTCTGTATTTCGATACCCTCAGGGTGGCACGTATCATGGCACCACGCCTGAAGTCCTACAAACTCAAATCCTTGCTGGAGGTCTTCGGTCTCGAAGGTGAGAACTCCCATCTGGCTGATGATGACATCATCGCCACCAAGTCCGTTCTTGACCACTTCCTGGGTGTCTTTGCTGCCAATATGCAGCAGCATATCGACTGCCTTCAGAACAACTCTGCCGTGGCCGAGCTGTTCCGCAGAGCATACGCCGACATCTATCACGATTCGCTCAGCCGTCTTTACCAGAGATCGTTTGAATCTCCTCTGCTCGTTGATGAACTGGAGCATCTGTACGGCATATTCATACAGAAAGACGAGACCGTAATTCAAACTGTGTCAATCCCTAACAAGCCTGATAACCTCAAATTTTACTTTCGGATAAATGTCTGAAAATCAGATACATTTGAATCAATCTTGAGCTAAACGAATGACAAACTAAAGGGTTGACACAGTTCTATTTACGTACCCCAGAAAGACTGGATAACAGCGAACCCGAAGATGCAGTACATCTTCAGCTTCCTCCGTAACGATGTAATCTCTCTGGAGAAGACTCCGAGCCTGAAGGAGCAGCTTTCAGTGCACCTTCTCGATATAACTACCTACCGTGAAGCTGACCTGTGTGACAGCTCATGTATAACAGAAAAGGTGTTCGTCTCTACAGTACACAAGGCAAAAGGCCTGGAGTTTGAGAACGTGATCATCTTCGAGGCAACCGATGGTGTCTATCCGTTCTTTGACAAGAAGACTCCGGAAGAAATCAGAGAATCCGCAAGACTTTTCTATGTGGCCATGACCAGGGCAAAGAAACGCCTGCACATCACATACGCAGAGTCCGTGTCAGGAATCTCCAAATGGGGAAATCCTTACTCTATCGACAAGGAACCCACCCCATTCCTCCGCCATATAAAGAAATACTTTCAGTTTTGATTCTGTAACAAAATCAAAATAATAAGGGAAGAACCGACATTATCCATGTTGTTCTTCCCTTATTTTTATTTCTGTTGCTTTATGCCGGCTCCATTATGCTTAATAGTCTAATAGATAGTTTGTTCTCTATTTCAGCTATACTTTTAAATGAGAGATTTACCTTGCCAGACAACATCTTGCTTACATATTGTGGCGTTACACCGAGACGTTCTGCCAGCCCGTTACGGTTGATTTCATTTGTCTCCATGTAATCAACCAGTGACAAGGCTACGTCACGAGACCATTTGAGCCATTCACGGTTTTCACGTCTCCATTCTGCATTTTCATGGAATCTTGAAGGAGCATTGCTCTCATGCTGCTTCAAAAAATCAATCGTTCTGCTCATTTTTATTCCTCCATATTTAAGTCTATGAAACTGTCTTTATCAAATACACCACAAGTTATATTCTATAACAAATATAGCCATTTTATTCTAAATCTATAAATTTAGTTTACTGTCTTTCAATAATTTATATCTTCTATAGAAATAAGTTATATTATTGTCTTTATTGGTTTTTCATCATAAAAGAAATTACTATTCCGGTAAATTTTCTGCCTTTTCTTCATAATCCTCCACCATCCGTATCCGTCCGCATCAGTTGGCCATTCCGTTCTGCGGTGCAAAGGTATAACCGGGTGTGGTGGCTGTCAAGGTCAAGCCTTGCGGTTTGACGGAAAATCTTCCCTGCTGCACGAGGTATTTTCTGTCAAAACCTTGCGCCTTCCTCTCCCTACCTTTTTGTCTGGCACCGAAACGAAACGACCGATGCGACCGGAAGACGCATAAAAAAATGTCGGAAATGATACGGCAGAAAGTTGAAACTTAAACTCCCTCGCTCTCAGATCCGCATAAATTCATTAACTCATAAACTCATATGACTATGGCAGCAATAGCAACGAAATTCGCATTGTGGGAAGTGCCTACACTTGACACTCTTAAGGACGCAAAAGCCTACATCCTTCGTCAGAAAGTGAACAATAAGGAAAAACTCAGCCGTGAGGAAAAGAACTGGATTTCCTATCAGGTGAACCATAACACCTACTTCAAGAGCGCAATCCCGGTGAGTGGCTGGAGATTTGATTTCTCTGACATCCTGAAGACATTCCTCGTCAATCAGTACGGCTATTGGTACGAATACAGGTCAATTGACAAGACGGCACTGAGAAACTTCCTTTACGGCAGAATAAACAAGATAGTACAAATCTAAAACCCATATACCATGAAACAGAGCATAGAAAAAATCCCGACATGGGCTTTCGGTTATATCTTCAATGGCGACATGACCGGTCTGACAGATGAAGAAGTCAGGATGATTGATGAAACGCTGAAATGTATCGGTGCAGAACTTGTCTGTACCTCACCTGATGAAGAAGCACAACCATATTTCACACGATACCCTCTTTTCGGTCTGCCCACCGAAGTCGAGGACTGTGTGGTAATAATAAAAGGCTCCTGACCGGAGCCTTCTGCTTTGGAATTTCTGGTTCCCTTAGAGGGGACTTTTTTTATTCTGTCATTATATAAAAACCGTTTCTTTGGCTCTGTTTTCTTTTACTTCCAGTTTTTTATTGAACTCTGGGAATCTTCCGTTCAGCGTAATGAACCTTAATATACACAAATATTCAATATACTCCGGATCTTCGCTCACGGTATCAAACCAATAAATCTTCAAACTGGTAACACCTTTTTCTTTCATAACTTCCTTGTAAAATTTATCTCTTGGTGTCTTTTCTTGCTTGCCGTATATTCTTCCTCTAAGCCCGTGCTTCTTTTTGCTTACAGGTTCCCCTTTCTCTATATGGCCAGAGCATCCAATATATAAAATATCCTCTTTGTCTGTATTACATAACACATACATATAGATGCCGCATAAACCTTCCGGTATTTCTTTTGACAATTGTCTGAGTTTAGAATTTATCGTAAAATCCAAACATCCTCTATGCGGAAATTTGCCTAAAATGTCTTCATAATTTTTCATTGTGCTTTTCTTATTATTTATCAAACTTTGATTTTGTGACATCAGGTCAATTCTTCTTTCTTGCTTTTCATGCGCCGCCGCTCCTACATTTCTTTCGTTATCCAAATTTTCATTAAGGGGTCGTCAAAGACTATAGATGTTCCATCAAGATATATCAAATCTTTTTTCAATAACGATCTCTTGACGCTTTGAATATTGGCTGACGATTCCAGACGATATTTTTTTATCACCTCCTTTCGACTGAAACCGGAGGTTACTCCATGAGCTAAAGCTTTGAGAAAGTTCAGTTGCAACTCTGTCAGCTGTTCTACTTCCCTTTGGAAGAATACCTTGTTCTGTTCCAAAATGTCATTAAGCGCATCGTTGATTATCCTGCTCGTGGCAACCTTATCCGTCTTATACCAGACAATCCATGAAAGGTGCTGAACATACGATGAAAGGTTGTCTGTGAGGTCGCATATCATCGTAGCCATGTCTTCATCAATCGTTTTGCCGGTAATATGAAATTGGTGACAAATGTATTTCACCCAATCTTCTGTTGGAATCTTATTCAAGAACATCATGTCGCCAAACTTGTAGAATGGCATACTTTTATCGTTGAAAATTAATTCCATAAGGTGCTTCTTGCTGCCGAACATGCAATAAGTAACGTTTTGCTGATGCTGCCATGCTGTCCGGAGCTGTTTCTGAAATGATACACTATCGTCAAAGTCTGCTATCTGCTGAAACTCATCAAGGCAAACTACTATGCGCTTGTTCTTTTTCACAGCGAGCTTTTCAGGCAACGCAAGGATGCTTTCTGCTGTTCCTGGGTTTTGGTTCCATTCAAAGGAGATTGAAAAGTCGTTCAACGGATCTGACCCGAAAGAGAACTTGGGCGAAATGTTTGAGAGGAAATTTTTGGCCATCTCTATCCATTCGTCAATTTTTGTCGATGTTTGCTTGATAATCTCATTCGCTATGTTCTTAAAAAAATCATATTCTGATTTGCATTGGAATACATCTACAAAGACAAACATCACATCTTCTGATGCTGTTTCGCTTATCACTTTCTTCACGAGCGATGTCTTGCCCCATCTGCGTGGTGATATAAGTACAGTGTTGATACCATGAGTGAGATTGGCGGCAAGACGCTTGCTGTCTTCCACTCTGTCGGTGAAGTATGCTCCTTCGGCGGCTTTGCCGAATACAAAAGGATTTTCAGTTATCATGTTTCAATAGTTTTTGCAAATATAAACAATTAAAATTTAGTAATAATTCTATTAGTAATAATTCTGTTACTAATAGAGCTATTACTAATAGAGCTACCCGAACCGAAAGATAATTCAGTAGGTCTGCATGATGTCTGTCGGGTATAGAATCCGTGCAGCGTCCTTGTTGTGAGGCTCGTTCTTTAAAAAAAGTATAATGTGTACACTTTGTCCTTTTTTGATAAATGGCAGGTGCTTTATCTTTGCTTCAAGTGAACTTGCGAGCCTTTGCGCATCCTCCTTGTTTGTCCACTTACATTCTCCTATGAGGATATGTTTCCTGTCTATTGATTCTGCCACCACATCAAGCTCTATCATCTTGCCGTCCTTGTTTTCTTCCGTGAAGATTTTTCCCCACCATCTTGAAGCCATATTGTATGCTATACCGTCAATGATGTTGCCGCTCACGTATTGACGGCAAAGATGCTCCCAACAGTCGCCTACATATCCAGAGAATTGCGCTTTAATGATGGATAGAACGGTTTTCGTTCGTCCCAGTTCCAAGATGGATTTATATGGTGCTACAAAGCGGTAATTAAACTCCAAGAGACTGTCGTTGATACGGTATATTCCTTTCTTGCTCTTTTTTTCGTCCTCACCGAATGGTACTTCTCTACGGATATATCCCAGTTCTCTCAATTTGCTCAATGGTTCTGTTATCTGTGTGGCTTCCTTGCCTACCCGTCCGGCTATTTCAGAGAGGCGGTTAGCTCCGTTTCCTATGATTGAAAGCAATGTGGATGCCTGCACAGTATCACGCATGTCATCCCTTAACAAACGTATCGGTTCGTCTGCTAAAAATCCCTTGTTATCCAACAACAGTTTCTTTATTGCCGTTTCGTTATCATTGTAGTCGGCTCTCAACTCCCAATATCTTGGTATTCCGCCCCATACCGCATATTCTTCTACCGCATTCTGTGCGTCACAGCCAAGTGCCTGTCCTATATACTGTACAGGTATGGGCGTAAGGCGTATAATTTCATCTGCCAATCCGTATAGAGGTTCTTTCCTGTCAAGTATGTAACCCTGCATTAGTTGTTGCGAAGAGCCGCAGAGTATAAGGTTGAATTTCAGGCATTTTTCATTGAGCAGCTTTTGTATGACGGATGGTAGAGAAGGGCAGCTTTTTACCAGATACGGAAATTCATCAAAGCAGACAGTGCAGTTTCCCGGCAGCTGACGGTTCAAGGCACGCAAAAGCGTTTCCCAGTCAGGATATGTAACCTTGTCGAAGTCTTCTATACCTACCAGTGCGGCTGTCTTCGCAAAGAGCATACGCTGGTTCGCCTCATTGGTCTGGTCGCTTAAAAAATAAATGTCTTTTCGCTTCCAGTCCATGATTTCCATGATAAGTTTCGACTTGCCTATTCTTCTGCGTCCGTAAATGACGATGAACTGCGGCTTCTCTCTCTGCAGGGCGTTGTTGACCCTTTCAAGATAGTCTTTTCTGTCTATAAAGTCTTTAAATTCCATATCTATTAAAATATATCTTTCACAAAGATAATCTTTCTGAAAGATATATCAAAGAATGTCTTTTGGTTTTGCAAACATCTGAGTTGCAGCGTGCGGACGGAAACGTTAATTTTTAGAACCTATGTACTTTTTCTCCAGTGATGTTTTTACTGAAGTACATTCCTCCATTTCGTTCCCCTATTGTCAGAAGCTCGCTATTCATCCGTATAAACGGAATCCGTCATACTGTCACCTCAGATTTTACAGTGCAAAGGTATA
>ENA-UEOL01000305-UEOL01000305.1-human-gut-metagenome-genome-assembly--contig:-NODE-305-length-37393-cov-27.677243_pt1 | contig 37393 bp, 37 predicted proteins | sample MGYA00242884_ERZ507884 | MGnify/ENA primary metagenome ERZ507884 (study PRJEB26167, sample SAMN06115417) | human gut metagenome | host: Homo sapiens | place: China:Chongqing | collected 2015-03-06... | reverse complement strand
CGCCATTTCCCGCTGTTGCCGCTGTCGTTCGGCAAATCCACCCCGTCCATCATGTCATATTTGTGGCCGAAAATGTCCTCATATCCAAGGCAACAGATATTATTTACCTGTATTACGGACGGTTCACCGTATTCATCATTTGTCTTGTACCAGGCGTATTGGTGGACAAGCCCGTCGATGAGCGAATTCGTCACTCCAGGATTGATGCCGCTGGCCTCCTCGTAACCGATGGTATCGGTCATGCCATAAGGTGCTGTTCCTCCGGTTGTGCGGTTGTTCGTGTGCTGTCCTGCGCCACATTGTTCCTGACTGTCACGGCGGCCGTATTTCGCGTAGAACAGGTTCGCAATCCGCGAATGCATCAGCGCGTCAATCTGCTGCATACCTCTTTGCTGGCTGTAGTAATGGAAATCCGACCATCCAAGACTTGCGGCGGTACTGCTACCCGTGATACAAGCACGGAGCTTCGTGCCGACGATACTGCTGCCGACAACGGCACATAGGTGTTCATCGTTGGCAACCCAGTCCGGTTCCATATCCTCGATCTTATCACTGTTGCTCAAAACTACACAGTCGAATTCCGCCGTGTTCAGGATTGAGAAATACAGGAAGGCGGCCCCTTCCGGCACATCACAGACCAGATACATGCCCGCCTCAAACTTGCTGCTCAAGGTTGGAACGATAATGGAACTGATAATGGTTCCGTCAGAACGGACGAACAGCGAGCCGACAAGATTGGTGCCTGGCACACTTGGAAAACGGACACGCTTATGCCCGGAAACGTCAACCTTGCATACGGAATAGGTGCTGTCGGTGCTGTAGGAGTTCTCCAGCGTATCCTTGCCTGTCATAATCTTACGGCCTGACTGCCACCCTCCACTGCCTTTGATGTCCTCAAGGGTCAACACGTCCACGTCCGGACATTCCGGCATATCTTCGGGGCCGTTGGAACTGTAGCAGCTGTAATGTTTGCCGCCGAGATAGTCATTGATGCCCTTGCTCCAGAAGAACGGTTCGTACATCATCCAGTCGCCTTCAGTTCCGTCCAGCTTTGCCGGAGTTCCGTTCGCATACTTGTTGCTGTCCGCGTCATCCAGGGGGTAATAGGTCATTTCGCCATCCGTATTATTCACGGCGGTATCTGTGTTCGCGATGTTCACCTGGCGGGAGGTCGGCATCTTTGTAACCTTGGCCAGGACACGGTGACGCTGGCCCAATATGGCCGTGATATGACCGCTCGGAACATAAGAGTTTCCGTATTTATATCCGGTTTCGTTGTCGAGGTTGCTGATATTAGCATCGTCGGCCACGTCGTCATCGAACTCTATCATCGTATATTCCGGCTGTCTTATGTTCAGTTCATCAAAACGTTCTGTGTACTTGTTGAATGTATCGTCGTCCAGGTACTTTGTCAGGCGGTATGTACCAACGAGCTTGCAGCGTGAGTTCGTGGTATTTCCGCTTGCATCGATACCGCCGAGACCGGCATCATACCACTGCTTGAGGTCGCTGCCGTCACCTTCAAGTTCTATGCCCGTAATACGGATATATTTCAATGCTCCTCGTAAAGCAAAAAGTTCCTTGAACGCGGACAAACCATTTATAAGAGCACAGTTCTCAATCCACAAGCCGGTAAGGTTGGCCTTGCCCTCAAAGGTGATGGAATTCCATTTCAGGTACTGCATAGAGCGCAGGATCAATGTCTGGAAATTGGCCGGGATACGCAGCTTGTTGAGAACGGCACCTTCAGCAAAGGTGATTGTCGCCAGTTTTGTGCATCCGGACGCGTTCACTTCTTCCAGACGGTTGCATCCGGACAGGTCAAGGCTCGGAAGGTTGGTGTAGTTGACCACTTCCAGCTTGCGCAGCATCGGTATCTTCGTACCAAGAACCAGCTCTGTCAGTGCGTATGTCTTTGCGCTGCTGCCAAGGATAAGTTCCTCAAGGACCGGAAGCGTCGGAAGGCTCATGTCGGTAAAGCCACCCCATGCGGACAGATCCAGCTTCTTCATCCATTCGCCGCCGTAAAGGTGGAAGATGGTTCCGATGTTGGCCGTCTGCCCATAGGTATAGCTCCACTGCTGGTCCTTCTTCACGGCATCATGCGTCATGGTGTCGCTTTCACGTCTGAACTCGAAATAGAAGTCACGTGCTGGAGTGGCCTTGACGGTCGCACCGGCCGCGCTGTTGCCCTTGAAAGAAATATCTGTGGCCGTATATTGTCCGGCACTATATCTCGCGTCAAAAAGTCCCATTCGGTTGCTTACCCACCAATGGCGGTGTGACTGTCTGCTTCCCTGCATGGCTTCCAGATAAGAATATTTCACGTTGGTCACCGTGCCGTCCTGATTGACCTCAACACCGATGGTCTTAGGCTCCACGTATTTATTCAGCGCATCAAGGTTGTATATACGTTCACAGAATTTTGCGCTCTGTTCGTCATCGAACATGGCGAAAATGGTACTGTTGCTCATGCGCTCCCTGATTCGTTTATAGGCAGCCGCGAGTTCGTCCGGGAACTGTTCGCGCAGGTTCTTCCAAAGGACGCTGTCGTGTCCGGCATAGGCATACACGGTCTTGTCTTCCGTTGAAAGTTCCGGGTCGGTCGTGTTTTCGTCCACATCCCAGGAATACTTCAGACGGCCGTCGTTACGCACACCGAGAATGGTATCACAGTCATAGAATATCATATAGGCAAGAACCTTGTCCTTGTCCGGATCATACCAGAATCCCATCATCATATTTTTTACGCGCTGGTCGACACATCCCATGATATCCGTGAACATGTAATAGTCGCACAGATAGTCCACATCGAACCAATCAGCGAGCTCCGCCTTGAACTTTGCACCGTTGTTCTGTGTGCTCTTAACCCATTTTACAAGTGGCTCAAGATATTTTGGTTTCCGGGTTCCCGCCTCATATTCGGCGTTGATATCGTCATCGTCCGGGAATCTCGCCTCAAATACCTTCAGCCAGTTCGTGGTACCGTCGTCACCCTTTGTATCAAAATCATCATCCAGGAACATGCCCATCGGGTAGTCGTTGTTCAGGAACTCCCAGCACTCGGTCGGATTGACACCGCCGAATTTATCATTCACCCATGCCTGGTCATGATATCCGGGTATGTCGCAAAAGCCGAACACAGCCTCTGTTGACTTGTCGTTGTTGAAATTGAACTTGCCAAGGAACTGTGGAGTTTCGTCCAGGGTACCGCGGTAGAACAGGTAACAGGGTTCGCCGTCGATGGTTGTTCGGACATCATATCCATACTCCCCTGAACAATGTGCCTGTGCCGGGGTAAGCTCTCCGGCGGCCGTCAGGATATTCTGAACCAGCTTGGCCATACCGGTATTATGCGAGGACGAGGATTCGGCAAAGTCGGCCTTCAGGCAGAAGCAGTCAACCGGGGCTGCCGCCTTGTTGGACGTACCTGCAGGACGGAAGGAGTATTTGGCCGTTTCCTGTAATGTTCCTCCCAAGCCTTGCTCGTCACAGCCCAGATACAGGTCACCGGCCACCTTGGACGCATTCTTGAAATAAATGCGGTAGTTCTTTATCGGATAGGCAAGCGACGAGGTTCCCTGCAAACGGATACAGCCTCCGACACAACGGAAGTTCAATGCCTGGTTGCCCTTCACGACACAAAGCATTTCGGTAACGTCATACTTCGGGTCCTTGTCATTGTTGACCGCCGCCTGGAGCACTGTCGGCACGCCGTTGTCCTCACGCCCGGTAACGATAATGTATCTCATTCCGTCCGGCACGCTGTCTACCGTCACGTTGCCATTCTCATCTATCACGTCATTGCTCTCGTATAGGGCCAGCATATCGTCTGCGCTGTCCTGGTCAATCATATAGGTCTCCAGAACTTGCGAATCGCTCAGATAGGTATCGTATGCACGGATGAGGTAGACATCTGTTGTCGCGCCGTCTGAGCCAAGTTCTATGTATGCCGGATTCGCCTGGTATATACTGTCAGATGTGGCTCTCTGAACTGAACCGGACATGATGCCGTTGATATAAAGATACACCATCTCCGTGTTCTGCTTTTCATATTCGGACGAACCGTCAGTACTCTTCGGAAAGCTAACGAAAGCCACCTCGTATATTTCTCCAGCGGCCATTTTCATGGAAAGTGTGCTGTTTCCCTTTGTGGTCATTCTCGCTTCCTGTGCCGTAATCACAAATCCGGTACCGGATGCGTCCACACACTTGATGACTTCTGCGTCCTCATCGACGACCTCACTGACTTTGTATTTCACGATGAAGGCGACGGCGTTGGTGACATTCTGTTCCGGCTGTTCCAGCGGCCTATGCTGAATGGTGGCCCTCGCCGTGTCTGTCAGACGCAGGGCCTCGCCGGTCCAGCCGTCACCGCCCCATTTGAAGCCTTCGAACACAGTTTGAATGCCGTTATAACTCCATTCTTCACGGTTGACGTCGCTGTTGCTTCTGCCCTGTGCTGTCAGCTTGAGTGTCATGCCGTCTGTTGGCTCGCTGATGTTCAGGTCGCTCTTGGACGCAATGAGGCGGAAATTATAGGTTGTCACGCCGACCACTATACGGCATTGCTGTTCGCCGTATTCCGATGCCCGCAGCGTCAGGTTCTGTACCGTGAAAGGAACAGAAGCGGATGAGGCCAGTGTGTCACCGACATAGACATCCGCCCTTGTCGGGGTCTCTCGCGGGTTGTAGGCTGCATACTGGAGCGTATAACTGTCGTACTGTTTGGCCTGAATATAGGGCGTTATCCCTTTTTCTATGACCGTACCGTCTGCATAGTCGAACCTTGCAGACACTACAGGGGTATTGTTCCCGGCTTCACGGATGCCTACGGCAAAAAGGATACTGTTTGACTTGATGATGCTGCCGTCCGTCAGCTCCAGTTCCACCACAAGCTGTACGGTGTGGGTTCCATGTGTCAGGTTGGTTGTCGCAATACTGAAACTGCCGTTGGCCGTGGAACTGGTGATGCTCCGGTCCTCTGTGTCGGTACCGTCAACGTAACAGCGCAGGGTCTTCGTTCCGGCACCGCTCAAGGCGTATGGGATAGACAGTGTCTGCCCGCGTGTAACGGCAGTGGAAATGCTGAAGGAGCTGCTAAGAGTGAGCTGTACCACATTGATGCTCCAGGTCACCTGGGCGACCTGCATCTCCGCGCCTTCACCGACTTCCACACGTACACGTACCGTGTTGGTACCGACACCCATATATTTCGTGACATCTACCGTATTTGTACTTCCTGCAGATATGTTTCCGGTTAAAGTATTGGAGTTCGCTCCCTGTGTAACGGTAACTGTCACACGTGCCGGGTTTCCCGTACTTTCTCCGGTAGTTGTGTCTGTCTGGTCGTATGTGTAAGTCAGTTTCACTTCATCACCGGACTTCACCGTCTTGTTCGGGGTGACACGGGTCAGCACGACTTTTGTCGTGGCAACGGTTCCGCCGCCACCACCGGTGAACATGTCGCTGGTGCTGATAACCTCCCCGGCTTCATTAAGGAGGCTCAGGGAATAGGCTTTGTCCGCACCTTCGCCGATTTCATTCAACTGGAGGGCGGTTCCATAGGTAGAAGCCTTTTCGTTTATTTTTGAGACCACCGCTTTACCGCTCACCGGATTGGTGGAGTTCTCGTTTACAGCCTGATCAACTTCAACCACAGGTATGTCAAGGCTTACCTCGCCCTGTTCATTGGGCGTAAGGTCTGAACTTGTGGTGCCTTTCGTCACACGTATTTTCTTGATTGCATCACCGCCGCCGTAACGGTTCCAGGCTGACGGGGTCAGGAAAGACGAAATGTCCGTGCCTTCAAAACGGTAGTCGAGCCACTTTCCGGCTGACGCTTCAAAGGTTATCACCATGCCGGGCTTGCTGTCATCATCGATATCGGCATCGGCAAGAGCGGCCACGGCGGTATCCTTTGTGTAATAGCCGGAGCCGAGAGGGTGTAGCTGTGTCACGTTGTAGAAACCGCTGCCGGAACCGCCACCGCTGGCCTTTACCAGATCACCGTCTTCCTCGCTCCAGACGTACAGCGTGTCACCACAGATATACGTTTTGTCTTTCAGAACTTCATTTCTTGACCATGTGAGAAACAGATCCGGAGATGGTACACCTTCAACATTCCAACTGTTGTAAAACTTTCCGGACAACTGGTAAGCAAATTGTTTCTTGCTCTTTATATATACGATAATACCGCCTGCAGATGTGCTTGATGCAAGCTGTATCTCACCGCTTTCAACGAAACCGGAGAATCTTGCTGTGGCACCCTCAAGAGCAGCCTTTGCAGTTTCTTCGTATGAGGCGGCTGCTTCCTGGGCTGCCGCAGCAGCAGCATTTGCCTTGCTTGCTGATTCGTTTGCAGTGGCTGCCGCTGAATTGGCCGCGTTCTTGGCATCTTCGGCGGTCTGGGCCGCTTTGTTAGCTGTCTGCGCAGCTTCTTCCGCTTTGGCCGCCGCATCGGTTGCGGGCTTCTGTAATAATGAAACAGGTACTGATACAAGTTCATTTCCCTTAACGGCAGGAAGTGAGTTGACACCGTTTAGCGATGTCACCTCTTCCAGTTCCTGCACGCCCTGGCTCTCCGCCTTGATTGCGTTGAGAACCTGCTGTATGTCTTCTTGTGATATTGCCATAATTATATGGTTTTATATTGGTTGAACATTTTTCTTGTCTTCAGGTATTCCATATCATTTTCATGGTCGTAAGCCTCGCGCTCAAAACTGATGGCGAGGTATGCGGCATTTGCATTTCTCAGTCGTACAAGATGCCACACCCATTCAGTCAGGTACAAAATATAGAAACCGATATAAAGAAGCTCTTTCATCTGTGCCGTATGAATGGCCTCATGGTTGTAGTCGGTATCGGACATGATGTAACCCTTACGTACAAAAAGTACCCCAAAAAGATTCACGCACTTAAATCCCTTGAAAGGAATCAATTTGTTATATACCGTCTTCATGGGTATCTGTTTTTATTTGTTCCATAAGCCCATCAATGAAGGCAGGAGTACAATATTCATTGGCTGCATTCACCATGCAGGATATTTCTTGTTTACTATATTCTTCTATGCCTTCGCTTCGATAGATTTTCATAGCCAGTGCATGGGCACGAATTCCATTCATTCTTGTATAAATAATATTTGCGAATGTTTCTCTTGCGTCACCGATACACTTCTCCTGTCCAGCAATCCCCATATGGACTGGGAACTCTTTAAAATTAATTTTTGCCATACTTCTTGCTATAAATTATGTTGATATTGATATGTTTTATCACCTCTTCTCCATGTCAAAGTCTGACAGCTGTTCCCTACTAAAATCCATTTTAAATCATAAGAAATGATTTCTCCAGTATCATCACGACTGGCATTATTTAAAAGGACGAATTCAACGGAACCGCTATCTATAGTAATTATATCTGCTTCATATTGATCCCAATTTTCAATATTGGTCTGTTGTCTGAATAAACCACTTAAAATAGTGCTTCCATTTTCTGTTCGAATAGTTGTTGGAGGTGTAATGGTTCTTGTTTTTATAAAATGTGTATCCAAAACCAATACTCTTGCACCCTCATATGCGGCAGAAACAGGAAGTACTATTCCTGAGAATGTTGCATCTACATATAAGTTAGTTTTCAGTTTAAATTCATGGTTATTTGTCTCTTGATTAAAACCTAATTCCGTTGCATCACTAACAACCAATGGCTTAAATACCGAATATAAATAACCTTTCAGTCTCGCATTGTTTGTTTCAATACTTCCATCAGATAGGATTTTAAAATTGTCATTAGCTGTTACTAACCCTTCAAGTTTAATTTGGTCTGCGCTGATTGTTATTCCGGATATCAAATCCCCTAATTCAGTCTTTGCAACATAAGCGGATAATGAAGCTTCTTTGACTAACCCATTATCATCCACAGACTTTGCAAACATCCCCGAAAAGGCATCAATATGTACTACTTCGTCAGACAAGTTTCCAACAAGTTCCTCGACATAATCTTTTCCGGTTACTGTTCCATTCTTCAGCATGTCGTTAAAATCTGTCGTTGTGACTATACCTGCCATGTTCTTTAGTTGACCGTTTTCGTCAAAATATTGCGACATCAATTCGTTATACTTTGCCGTTGTGACAATGCTTGATGTTTCTATGACATTGCCGTCCTTGTCAAAGTTGGCAGCTGCTATCTTTACCAGCTTCTCAGACTGTTCGAACAGCGTTTTGTATTTGTATGCCAAGGCTTCTGCGCGGTCGGTACTCAACACCAGCATGTACAGGTATATTTCACCCGTGAAGGATAGTTTGAAGTCGCCTGTTCCATTCCATAATCCGGAGTGATTGAATATCTGGTATCCGTCCGTCACGTCCAGTTCGCCATCGTAGGAAAACTCGTTGAAATTCTCGAAACCGGTTTTATCCAGTCCTTCGAACTTGATGGTCATCCGTCCGGCTTTTGCTACGCGATAAAAGAAACTCAAATATACGGCTTCCGGCTTTTTCTGCCCCTCATCATTTATATCGTTGTAGTCGGGAATAAAACGGAAGTTCTCATGCTTCTGGAGGATATATTTGTTCCGGATAAATACAGTGGTACGTCCGTCATCGGTCTTGACGCAGGCGTAATTGGTCTTATCGGACAAAGGTGCTCCGTTCGCCCAGATCCACTTGCTGCCCAGCAGGAAGAAGGTCGCCTCGTTCTCGGTATCCCATTTGTTCATTCCATTTCCGAATGACGCGTTGTCCAGGTAACTCTTATCTTCCGTGAAGTCTTTTCGCAAACCTTCTACGGCAGCTTCTATTTTTCCTTCAGTTATTTCAAAACGAGTCAGGATATCCTCGCCGGTAGTCAGAACGAACGTCCCCATCAGGTACACGTTATCACCATACAACCCGTTACCGTGCGGCTGATTGTCTGCAGGGAACCGGCTGTCGCTGATTCCGTCCAGATTACCAAGGCGAACGCGCAGACAGTCGTTGAAGTTCTTGGCACACACACCGTCCAGTACGTCCACACGCGGCTGTCCGTCCTCGGTGGCCGCAATGGAGATGAGGTTCTGGCGAAGCCGGTTCTGCGTGTTGCCCATCAACACACATTCGTCGCCTTCTTTCGGCTCCACACCGCCGAACTCGCTCACGGGTACAGTGATACCATTCCCGTCCGAGGCGGACACTTCGACCCAGTAACCGCGTAAGGATGCGCCGGTGAACTCCGCGCAGCGCATCAGGTCGTGAGCTACGAATTCATTGTCCTGCTCGAATGTGATTTTATAGTTGTCTCCATCCTTCGCTACAGTCTTTATTTTACCGCTGGCCGCACTGACGACAAATTGGCCGCCAATACTGCGCACCTTCTGGATGAGCAGTTCCAGGGCTACCAGCGTCTGTCTGATGGTCACCTTGTCGATGGTCAGGTTGCTTAGCCCCGTCAGTGCGTCCATCCATAACTGCCAACCCTCTCCGGTCATACCGTCCACGAATTTCAATGAGCGCAGCAATTCACGGATGACTGCGGTCAGCCATTCGGCATTACCGTCACCGTCCACCGTTGCACCGCTTTCTCCGGCTTCATACTTGCCGAAGTCGGCCCCCTTCAGGAAACGTATCTTTTCTTGTGCGGTATCCTCGCGTAGCCTGCTCAGTGCTTCCTTCAATGTCCTGCGTGCCGAGAACACATTGTTGTCGGTCGGGTAAGTGTTATCCCAGCTGCGTATCAGGTCTGGGAAGCTCCCGGACGTGGCAGTCTTGACATAATTCTTCGCATCGGTGATGCTGTCGCTTATGGCTTCCATTGTTCCGGTGCTTGTCGCATCACTTATTTCGATATCCATCTGCGAAGGCAGGTTCACCTTTCGTGTGACTTTTGTAATGCGGCTGTTTCGGAAACCCGTTTCCGGAAAGTATTTGGTACTTTCCAGACGGACACGACGACCGATGTACAGGTCTATTCCGTGTTCCTCGATATAGACATGGTCCGTGGGTGATTTGTAACAGCTTACATCAATGGCGTGTTCCTCATTATATTTGTCAACTGCCTGCTTGAACTCCTGCTCCGCCAGTGGATAATACTCATCCGGCATGCGTATATTCCAAAGGATATATTTGTCTCCGACTTTAGGTATCAAAATGTCATTCGGAAGCTGGGTGTCATCATCATACGGCCAGATGGTTATGATTTCAAATTCGCGCGTATCACTATTGAAGTTAACCTCAAAATAATATGTGCCGTTTTCTTCATCACCAAGACCGGCCAATTCACTGCCTTCCTGGAATGACACACGTTTTACTTTTTCTCCGATTTCATAATCGTTCGGATCGAACCCCATACTGTCATCACGGAAATAATATATTTTGTAGGGATTACCGTCCTCGCCTGTAACCTGTTCACTTCTCACACCAGTTACGGTACCAATGCGCTTCGGATAAATATCTGCGAAAGCATCAGCCTCGTAATGATGCCATATACCATATTTTTCAACATTGACATCAATATGCTTTTCACCGTTCGGAAGTTGGAGGCGTGAATGTCCGTATCGCTCCGGATCTATATTCCGGCTGCTTCCTATCGGATATAAACGGGTGTAAAACTTTACATTGTCCGCCATGTCACATTCCAGGGAAGTCAGCCCCTTGCCGTAAGCCAGTGTCACTTCCTCCCCATGCTCACACCGGCACACATTGACGGTCTGTCCCTCACACCACCATTCAGCACGGTTTCCGGCTTTCTCTGCCACCTCTTTCAGTGCCTCGTCACAGTATTTACCTTCATAGTCGATAACGATGTTTTCCGTGCCTTCCACCGTTCCGACTTTCCAGTCGGTGGTATTGTTCATCCCGTTGTTGATGCTCTTCACAATCAGGGCGACATGTTCTCTTGGTGGGGCGGTCAAAGTAAAAACCGGCTCATCGTCCCCGTCAGTATCATTCAACACGAGAAAACGTTTCAGAAGGCTTTCGATTCCGTACAGCTTTACATCATACTTCCACTCAACGGTGGACAGCTGCTCCGGCTTGTATTGCTCCATGAGCCAGTAACGTTCGCCCTGGAATTCTGTGTAGTCATTCACCTCAAGCGCAATATGCTCGTACAAGGTAAAGGACAGGGTGAGAATATTGTCGCCCTGTATCTCCTTGACCTGTGTACTGTTGTCATCTGTTGCTATCTGTGCCTTTGCAATTCCGTCACTTCCGTATATTGTTATCATATTCTAATGCCGTTTTAATGTCGTTATAATTGTGGCTGCGGTTCACGGAAAGTCACGTAAAACCTGCTGGCCTGCTTCCCTTCCTTCCAAAGGTATGTCAGGGGTTCGTAGTCGCTCGATTCTTTGTAGAATACATGCAATGTCATATCAATGTCTGGGAAAAAAATATCCATCCATCCGTCATCCCCTTGTTTCAGAAAAGCAACAAAGCCTCTGTACAGTTCGAGCCATTTGTTACGAGTATCGGCGTAAAGGGCGAAGTAAAGTTTCACGTCACGAGCCTGGTTTTTCACGTCCAGAACGGATGAGTATTTTTCCCCATTCTCTTCGCGAATATCTACCGCCACATGGGTTTTTGTTTTTGAAGGGGCCATGATTGCCTTCAGGTTATTCCTATCGCCCCGTTTCTTTTCAACGAGAAAAACGCCATATTCCTCCCAGACGTCCACCCCGTTGATAAACATTTTACCTCCTAATACCGCATCCATATCATTTTACTTTTATTCCGTCACGTTCCATTTTCTTTATATAGTTATTGATCTCTGCAAGGTGCTTTGCACTGGTACCGGTGTTCTCCTCAATCTTCTGAAGGTGATCGATGGCAACACCCATCTGTTCGCTTACATCTTCCATCCTCTCATCAATACTTGCCCAGTGCATCTGTCCGGAAACAAAAAGTCCTTCCAGTTTGCTCCCTTGATCCTGACTCATTGCATCAAAACTGCCGGACTTACCGCTTTGTGACGTGCCTCCGGAATCCAAATCAACACCGGCGGCATCAGCCATTGCGTCCAGACGCTCACCGGCCTCCTGCATGGCTTCTTCGAAACGTTCACGCCAGTCTGACAGGTAGTCCTTATCTGCGGTGCCGTTGATAAATGCTTCTGACAGTTCGTTATACAAAGGCTGAAGCACCTTGGAAAGGTCCTGATACATGAAGGCATTTAATACAGCTTCTGCCAATGTATCCTCTGTAAATTCCCCCAACTTACCGATGTCACTTCTCATTTCCTTAAGTGCATCTTTTGCATTGGAAAGGAAGCTGTCGAATGAAACACCCATAACCATTTCCCGCATTGTAGAGTAGCATTCCTCAATGTTCTGGACCAGTTCCTCAACCGTTTTTCCGCTATCCACCCATGCCTCGTAATAGTCACGGGCGGCATCGCTCAGTTTGTTTTGGTTGTAGTACAGTTCTATCTGCTCCGCTCTCATACCGCGGAGGCTATGAGTAACAGAACCTCCATTTAAGGAGTTACCCCATTCCCAATGTGCATCACTTCCCTGGAGCTTATTCCAAAGGTCATCATAAACCGCCTGTTCCGCCTTGAGGTTCTGTTGTAATTGTGAAAGTTGCTCAGACTGCGCCTCCCAGACTGATATGCTGGACGGTTTGGCATAGCCTTTCTCCACCAGCCAGTTCAGCAGTTCCACGTCCTTGATAATATCACTTATCAGACTTTGGTTGGCTGCGTATTCCTCGTTACGTTCCCGGATGGCGCGGTTTGTTTCAATTTCAGCGATATACCATTCGCGCTTCATCTCTTCCATCTTTTCCTTCCAGCTCGTGAACATGGAGATAATGGATCCAAGTCCGCTTAACGTATTGGTGATACCACCGACAATGTCTCCGGAAAAAATCTGTCCTATACCGGTTCCCATATCCATAGCCCCATCGACAAAGGTCATCATCTCGTTGATGGACTGTGCGAAACGGTCACCGAATACGGCACCAAGGGAATCTCCCCAGCCACGAATTGTAGACGTGAGTTCCTTTCCTTTGACATTAAAGTCTTTCAAAGCTCCGGATATGTCACCGTCTTTTTTGATTGCTTTGAGCAGGTCATCATAAGAGGTTTTGAATGCTTTGAACGGATTGCCTTTCTCCAGATCCTTCTGTATTTCCTTCACACGTTTCTGCATCCGCTCAAATTCTGCTACGGTAACCGTCACCTGTTTCTTGACGAAATTTCCGTTCTCATCCTTTGCCGGTACCGAAAGTGAAACACCGCCGGAACCGACCTTTGCACCGGATAGCACATCCTTTGCCTGGGCATAGAAATCTGACAATGCTTTATACCCTTTTTCGGAAACATCACCGAATAGTTTGCTGTAAAAATCGGACGCTCTCAGTATGTCTTCTTCCAATGAAGCTATTTCCTCTTTGTACTTCTCAGTTCTGGCAGAAATGGAGGATTCCACGTCAGATGTATCAGCCCCGGATTCCTTAAGCCGTGAGAGTTCCAGGTTATAAGCGGCCATATCCTCATTATACTTACTGTCAATGTCACGGCGACGCTGGTCGTAGGATTGATATTCCTGCAAAAGAGCTTCCAGTTTTTTCTTTCCTTTGGCGACCTCACTTCCTTCAACGTCACGCACGCCGTTTTCCATACGGCCATGTGCCTCGGCATAAGACTGCACAAACCCCTGACTTTGTTCTTTTGTCAGTGTGCCGCCCTGCGCCGCACGAAGGCGGGCTTCCTGTTCATTGATTTCGGCAATTTCCTTCTCATAATTTAGGCGTATCTGGCGAATCCGTTTATCGTTTCCTTCCTTCATCTTATCAATGGCCGTCTGTTCATCCTTCCATTGCTGTTCGCGCAATTCTTTCGTTTTACCGGCATAAGACACAATACGGAGGACATCACTTTGCATGGCGTCAAATTCGGCCTGATATGCCTCTTTCTCCGCTTTCTGACGGGAGGATAGATTCTGGCTTCTGGCATCATCCAATGCAAGCCTCTGTTCGTCGGTAAGACCGTCCGTGCCGGTGGTAAGACCGGCTTTCTGATTTTCGCGTTTCCATTTAGCCTCAAGTTTGGCTATCTCATCATTTTTGGCCTGGTATTCATTATCCAGCTGACGCAGTTTTTTTTGCAGACCTTCTTCCATCGCCTCAATCTCCGCCGCATCATTTTTCCGTTGCAGTTCCACCAGTTCCTGGCCGAGCTGTTCCGCCGACTTCTTTTCACGTTCAGCTTCTCTGTCCGCCTTTTCTTTCGCCTTGTTTTTCTTTTCGGCATCCTTGTTGTCTTCCGGTTTTGTCCGGTCGTATTCCTTTTTGGCAAGGTCAAGCGCATCCTTAAGCTCCTTGGCCTTCTTTTCGTATTCCTCCTGTGTCAGACTATTGGATGTGTCCGAAAGGAAATCATTGTAGGCTTTCAATGCCTCTTCATATTCTTTTCTGGCCGTTTCAGCCCAATCCGCGCTGGAGTCTTTTTTCAGGTTACGTTTGTTCTGCTCCGAACGCAGTTTGTTTAGCTGGTATTGCAGTTCGTCGCGGCTGTAAGTTCCTGTAAGACGTCCGTCGCCGTATGTTATTTTTCCGTACTTTTTTTCCTGTACGGACATCAGGGCAAGAAGGTTCTCGCGCTGTTTGATTTGCTGTGCGAGTGTATCGTTGCTTACCCCCGTCAAATTCTCGAAATACGCATTCACTTGTTCCTTTCTAACTTGTGATGATAGGGCAATTCTTTTCTTTAATAAGTTCTGTAGCTCAGCTTCTTCCGAACTTGAACGATTCGATTTAATGACAGTTCTTGCTCTCTGATGACCAAAACTATCCTGATAATACTCTGTAGAATATTTCGTTATAGATTGCAGTTCCTTGATACGTTTATCTACAGATTCCAGTTCGTTTTCTGTTTTTGTAATTGAGGAACCGGCTTCCAGTTCAGCGATTTCTTCTTTGATGCGCTTGATATTCTTCAACTTTTCATATTCCGTATCGTATTTGGCGAATATATCTGGGTATTTCTGTTCCAGTCTATTCAGTGCCTCGCGTCTGGTATCTGTGGCAAGACTCTCATCACCGGCGACATTGCATAATTCTTCCATCTTACGACGGTGCTCTTCCTCGGCCTCTATCGTTTTCTGCTTTGCTGCTTGGTAATCTTCCTCTGCTTCCCTCAAACGTTCTTCCTCGTTCTTCATCGATATCGTTGCCGCTACGACTCCGGCAATCAGTGTTGCCACAAGTACATAAGGATTAGCAAGCATAGTAGCGTTAAGCATCTTTTGCGCCTTTTCCACAAGCACCAGCCATCCGTAGTGTATTGTCTCGGCAGTTGTCAATGCTCCAACACCGGCAGTCTGCAGGGCTTGCATGGCGGTAACGGCCATGACTGCAGTTTTATATACTCCGTAAGTTGCAACAAGTCCGACCAGAACACGTCCGACCTGCTCATAATGTTCAATCAGATAGGAAACGCCACTCAACGAACTGTTTATAATGCCTTCAGAACGGTTCCCTATTTCATTGAACATGGTGGATATACTGTCTTCAATGTTGGATATCTGTCCGGTAATGGTCTTGCTCTGTTCTTCCATGAGGTTATAGGACATGCCGCCCTCATTGGTAAGGTTCTGCAGTGCTTTCTGGACTTCCGGGAATCCGACTTTTCCAGCTTCAACCATTTCACGTACCTTGCTTTCTGCAACCCCTAAGACATTGGCCAGTTCACGACCCAAAGGAATACCTCTTCCGACAAACTGATTGTAGTCCTGGGTGTACAATCGGCCTTGTGTCATTGTTGTGCCGTACAGATAAACCAAATCATTTAAGGGCTGGTTCAGTCCGGCTGCGATATTGCCCAGACGGATGAGGTCGTCATTTACGTTTTCCACGTTCTCACCGTATGCGAGCAGCTGCCGGGCACCGTTGGCTATTCCCTGCAGGTCAAAAGGAGTTGTCGCGGCTGTACGAATAAGCTGATCCATCAGTTCGGAGGCTTTTTCCTCGCTTCCAAGCATTGTATTGAAAGACACCTCCAGCTGCTGGAACTCACCGCGAACCTTGATGATATTCTGAACAAGCTGCTGCACGGCAAAAGCACCCGCAATCTTGGATGCAGTATTTTTTACCGATTGGGCTTGTCTGTCAAGCCGCTCCATTTCCGATGTAGCACTGCTTGTCTTGACTTTCAGCTCATCTACTTTTCGACCGGCTTTGTCAAGTCCACTGGTAAGCCGGTCTTTCATCAATATTTCTATTTCTACAGGTTTTACACTCATTTCTTAAGGTTGCTTTGAAAGAATCCTACGATTTCATTAGCCTCATCCTCGGCACTCTTCTCCTCTTTTTTCTTCCGTATGTACCGTGGGGCATCGGCCAGCATCATTATCAATGTCTGGAAGTTTACTCCTTCCAGGATATACTTTACACTCCAGCCGGTGGCGTTTACTATCTGCCAGACAAACCCGAAGGGGCTATGGGATGGCTCATAGACCGTCTTTAACTCCCCTTTATCTTTTGGCTCAGTTTCAGCCTCAGTTTCATCGGATTCATCTTCTCGGCTGATCTGATAATACTCGTAAAAGGGTCCGTCCCTAATAGCATGATAAAATTGTGCATCGCCGCCTCAAGGTATTCCTTTTCCATCCAGTTCCTGACCCACCATGCCGTGAAACCAACGAGAAAATGACGACTCCACCATCCTCTGCATAATGTGTAGGCTATCATCCGGCTTATCCTTTTACCGTGCAAGGCGATAAAAGCCATTTCTTCTTCTTTGGTAAATTGTTTTATTTCTGCTGCAGTTACTCCCAAAGACAGATATACCTGTGCCAGACGCATCAACCCTCCCATACGTGGTCGGCGCATAGTAACACGGAGCTTAATCGGCTTTTTGATGAATGGAACGTGAATATCCTTTAAGGGGACGGACACGCCCCTGTCTAACAAGGCGGCCGCCCCCTCATGCTGAATAATACGCTCTGTATCCTTGTCCATACGTTAATCTTCTGCTGTGTCGTTGATTTCGTATGGTGCCGCATCCGGTTCATCCGGTTGATTCACCTTGAGCTGGCATTCCAGCTTTGATACTTCTGTAAGAGTCAGCTTACCTCCAAGGTTTGACAGAATGGTGCCGTTTGGAATAGTCATCGTTTGACCACTTACAAACTGAATTTCCCAAGGTCCTCGCAATTCAACAAGTTCTGTCGGAGCTTTCCAACCTGTATAACTACCTGTTGATCCGACCAACGTACCTCCCAGAACAGCCTGAATATTCTCATAATCCAACTGGATGAGATTGAATGTTGGCGCAATGGTGGCATTTTTATTGGCCAGTGTAAGTACAGGAGCACCTACCACCTGTTCGGCTTCTACATCTGTACTCTCAGCTTTTGAACCGCCCCAGTCCCAGCTTCCTTTTTCTATATAGCCAATTTCCTTACTGTTGAACTTTACCACGGCAATGCCGTATATGAATTTCTTATTTGCCATCTTTATTCCGTTTTAGATTGATATATATCGCTATTGCTGTCAAAATGCTCAATAGTATTCCTATCCCGAATCCACAAAAGAACGTTTTAACGGGATTCGAACGCTGTTTTACTTCCGTTTCGTACCGACTGGCCATTTCCTCGTAAGCCTTCTGATATGACGCGGATTTCTTTTCGTAGTATTCTACCAAAATTTGCAGACTGTCACAACTTGCATATACAGTAATTACGTCTTTGTTACGGCTTACTGATACATTGGCCTGACCGCTCTTCCCGCTGTACGATGCCATTGGAGGTAAATTCATCAAGCTGTCAGCCTGTATCTCCAGTTTCACCTCCGACTTCGGAACCGTTTCCGTCCGTATCAGGCGGACTTCGCTGTCCAGACTGTCCGTCATCGTCTGTGTTGCTTCCATCTGAGTTTCCTTCTGCGTTGTCTTTCGGGTGCTCGCGCACCCCACGCAGCACAGGGCAATCATCATGATGCTTGCAACTGTTAGCAGTATCGATAGCCTTGCGAAGACGGGCCATTTCACGCTTGGTAGCTTGCAGATCTTTCCGTGTTCCATTTAGCTCTTCCTTTAGTGGTTCTACTATGTTTTCTATTAGTATTCGGGTAGCGTGCTCAGTGTTGTCTATACGCACTGTTTCGGCTTCAGCTTGCGCCTTCTCAGCTTCCGCATTGGCTTGCTTTACTTTTGCCTTCAGTGTCACAATACCAATCACGGTCGCCAAGAGAGTGCCACCCAGTACGAAATTTAGGATTTCACTGAGTTCCATAAACATTTATTTTTCTATTCTTTACTGTCGGCCTTTTTAGAAATTAAGCCTATAATCCATTGAACAAGTCCTGTATCTGCAATACCATTTGAAACAAGAGATGCCCCAAATCCATACAACAAAGCAATATACCAGGTAACACCTTCTACAAATCCGGCGTCAAGCCACCATAACAACATAGTCGCCACGAGACCGACAAGCCAACTTACAATTTGTGTCGCCAGTCCTTGCATTTTAGGAAAGATTGCCTTAATACCTTCAGTCAACAAAACGACACAACCGGTAAAACCTGCAAAGGTCGCAATCATGTTGTCATAATTCACATCTGACGTTTCACCCGTTTGGGCAAATGTTACTGATACAAATCCAAGCATCAGTACAAAAAATAAAAGAAATCGTTTCATTTGTTTTTGAATTTATTGATTTATACCTATTTGTTTAAGCCATTGCTTTACATCAAAACTGGGGCAGGCCTTTGCCGCCAGCTCATTATGTCCGACAATACGAACAGAGGGAAAACGCTTGTGGAAATCTTTTACATATTCTTCAAGTGCTTTAAGCTGCTGCGGTGTTCTGGTATCTTTGGATGTTTTACCATCTTTTCCGACACCACCTACATATACGACATGACGTGATACTGAATTTTTCCCTGCAACACCGTTGGTTATTTCCCACGGATCCACATTTGCATCTTCATTGTTTTTCACAAGTCTTTCTACCTTGCCGTCAAGATGTATCATATCCGTGTAGCCAACCTGTTTCCATCCGCGTCCTCCCTTACTAACAGGATCCGTATGCCAATGCCGGATATCAGATGAGGAAACTTCACGCCCTTCTGGTGTTGCGGTACAATGCAGTACAAGATATTTCAATTTCTGCATACGTTATGCCCCCTGCTGATTTTGCGTGATTGTTATCTCAACAGTTTTCTCAGGTGCAGAATTCAGGGTAACGATAACTTTACCGCTTTTTGCCTTTCCCGTGCTATTTGCCTCTGCTGAAATTGTAATTCCGGTTTCGGTTTCTTCTACACTAAAGCCGGATGGAGCCGCACCAACAGTATATTCGCCACTTGCTGTAATTTCTACCTCCTTACTACCTCCTGTAGGATCGATAGTAACCGTAGTAGGATCTGCGGAAATAGTTTTTTCTGCAGGCTTAAATACAGGAACCTCACGGCTATCCAGAACAACGATTTCCTCACCGAAAGCGATGTTAGTATCTGCCTTCATCAACATTTTGAAGAAGTACAATTCACTGGCATTAGAAATCTTGTCGATTTGGATAACGTTTTCATCATCCTGCAGATTGACAGCGGCAAACAGGTTACCATCTGCCCCCATAGAGCACAATGTAATCACAATCAGACCATCAGGCCAAGCGGCCAATGTTTCAATGTCAATTCCTTTGTAACGCTTCGCATTGACATCTGTTTCACTTGAGTTCTTCGCTTCTCGTTCAGTCAATTCGTCATCGTATTTATCAAAATCATCGATGCTCATGATAATACGAAGGTTCGGGTTATTTCGGATGGCTTTTGGGATTGCCTTTCGCATAGCCTTCAACTTACCGATCATAGTCTCTTCTTCGCTGTCCACAATGATAAGTTCCTTGTCTTTTGCCATCTGGGTAAGAATACCGTTGAACAAATGGTCATCATCATCACCATATTCTCCATTTATATAATGGTATCCCAATTCAAACTGTACTTGTTTTGCTAATTCTGCCAGAAGAGCATTTTGGGCTTCAGGTGGCAACTCTGCAAATACAAGATTACCTTTGGGTTGCCATTTTCTCCAGATGTCTTCAAATGCGCGTGGATTAAACACGGTAAAGGCCATGAAGTCCTTCGGTTCAAGGCTTTTTTCGTCATAGTTGAAATTTCCCTTAGAGTCCTCTACACCTGGATTTTCTTTGCGTTTCTGCAGCATCTTTCCGCTTTTCAAACGCGGCAGACTGATTTTCTTTTCCACTCCGGGAATAACCATGATAAGTCCTTTCTCCACAATCTCGTTCCCGGTGGCAGCGAGTGTCAGAAGTTGTTCAAGAACCTCTCCATTGTAATTGGTGTTTTTTACTACTATTGCCATATCTTTTATTTGTTAAGTTTGTCTTTGATTTCCTTCATTCGCTTACTCCAGGGGCTGTCTCCGCCTAAATCAACTTTAAGGTCCTCCATAACTTTACGTTTTGGGGTAAGTGAAGCAAGGAGCTTTTTGCCTTCTTCCGGATTAGTTTTAAGGATATTTTCATACATAGGACGTGTTTCTGCATTGATACGACCGTCATTCTCAGCCTTGTCAAGCAAATCCTTATTTGCGGCCTCTTCATCAGCAGCGGCCTTATCCTCAAACTCCTTCAAACGCGCCTTCAGTGTCGCATTTTCTTTGGTCAGACTTCCCACCTGTCCGGCCTCGTTTGCATAGGTTTTTGCTTTGGCAATTACCTCTTCCTCGCTTTTGCAATCCTTAAACGAGGGATGCTTTCTGATTTCATCAAGATTCATTGTTTTCTGATTTTGTGGCTCAATGAGCCGGTTATTGAATAAAGTATATATCTGTTCCGGAGTACTATTCTCTGGTACAGGTTCCGCGTCATAAATGCCATCTATAAATCCGAGTTCAAGGGCTTCACTTGCAGTTAACCAGTGATCCTCACCGTCAAAATAGGAGGCTTTAACCTCATCCTTTGTCATTCCCAAGCGGGCCGCATAGATATCCCCAAGGCTATCCTCAAGGCTTTCTATTTCTTCTATGCACTTTTGCATCTCTTTTTTGTTGCCGTAACACCCACCACTAACACTGTGCAGCATTAGCCTTGCATACTTACTCATCTCAACGGGCTTACCACATAAGGCTATAACACTGGCCATACTTGCGGCAATGCCATCTACATAAAGATGTACATCAGCCTTACTGTTTTTTATGGCATTATAAATAGCAATGCCACAATACACTTCTCCTCCGTTACTATTGATGCGTACATTGACGCGTCGGCTTACCTTCTCAGCTTCCAGAAGTTCCTTGGCAATACGCCCACTCTGAACCTCGCCATAATAATCGCCAATGTCGCCGTAAAGGAAAATGGTACTTATCCCTTTACTATCTGTTTGTATATTAAAAAATTTGCTCATTATCAATCGCGTTTATGATGCAAAAATGCAACAAAACAACGGGGTGTGGAAACTGCATTTTTATCATAGGATGTTATGACGTTATGATGACGCCATAACATCCTATCATGCGTAATGACTTTCGTAAAGCGGTCTTTTTGTGGCAATTTTGTAGCATGAAATTCAATAATATAAAGTATTATGGCAGAACTAACAAATGCCCAGAAAAAAGAATGGGCCAAGACATTATACCTGCGTGAGAACCTGACACAACAGGAAATTGCGGAGCGTGTTGGAGTTTCTCGCGTAACTGTATCAAACTGGGTACGCACCGGGAAGTGGGAAGAACAAAAGGTTGGATTAACTCTTACTCGCCAGGAGCAGGTGGCTAACCTGTACCGTCAGGTTGCAGAAATCAACCGTGCCATTTCTCAGCGTCCCGAAGGGGAACGATTTGCTTCATCTAAAGAGGCAGATATCCTTGGAAAGCTATCTGCCTCAATCCGAAACATGGAGCAAGAGGTCGGAATTGCTGATACAATCAGTGTGCTTACTGGCTTTATTGAATATGTTCGTGCTGTTGACCTCGAAAAGGCTAAAGAACTTACAAAGTTAGCGGATGCATTTATTAAGGATAAGTTATAGGAGGAGATTAAATGAAACAAGTAGATAAACTCGCGCTCCTCGATTGGGATAAATATAAAGAGGAGATTGCAAGGGCAACCCCCGTTGATAAATCCATGACGACGGCAGAACGTGAAAGGCATCGTTTGTATCTTGAAAAACATCCCATAGAGTGGATTAAGTTTTTTTTCCCAAATTATGCCAAATATGAATTTGCCGATTTTCAGAAAAAAGCCATACGCCGAATTATCTCACACGACGAATGGTTTGAGGTACTTTCCTGGAGCCGTGAGCTTGCCAAATCAACCATTATAATGTTTATTGTTATGTTCCTCACGCTTACAGGGCGTAAGAAAAATGTCATTCTCACCTCAAATAGTAAAGATAACGCGATGCGACTTCTTGCCCCGTATCGGGCAAACCTTGAGGCAAATGGACGAATCATAGCCTACTATGGTAAGCAAGAAATGCCTGGTTCATGGACGGAAGATGAATTTGTCACTAAGGGAAAGGTGTCATTCCGGGCACTCGGTGCCGGACAGTCACCCCGTGGATCGCGAAATGAGGCAATCCGTCCGGACCTGTTACTCGTGGACGATTTCGACACTGACGAGGACACAAAGAATCCGGACATCATTCAGAAAAGGTGGGATTGGTGGGAAAATGCATTGTACCCCACACGTTCAATTTCTGAACCGACAGTTGTTATTTTTTGCGGCAATATTATTGCTAAGGATTGCTGTGTGGTACGTGCCGGGGAAATGGCCGACTCATGGGATATAGTCAATATACGTGATAAAAACGGACATTCCACATGGCCAGAGAAAAATTCGGAGGAGGATATTGATCGCACTATTTCAAAAATATCTACCAAGGCTGTCCAGGGAGAATATTTCAACAACCCTATTTCTGCGGGTGAGGTATTTGAAACGATTTCTTATGGTAAGATTCCGCCATTATCCAAATTCAAGTTCCTGGTGGCTTATGGCGACCCGGCACCTGGAGAAAGCAAAGGGAAGAAGGGCAAGTCTTTCAAGACTGTTTCGCTGCTTGGAAAGATTGGGAGTAGGCTTTATGTCATTAAAACTTTTCTCGCTAAGGCTTTGAATGCCGAGTTTATTGAATGGTATGTTAAACTACTGGAGTTCGTAAACGGAAAGGCTACAGTATATTGCTATATGGAAAACAATAAACTTCAGGATCCATTCTTTCAACAGGTTTTCAAGCCACTTGTGGCCAAGGTTAGAAAGGAGCATAAAATATCTCTTTATATCCGAGGCGATGAGCAAAAAAAAACCGATAAGGCCACGCGTATAGAGGCAAATCTTGAACCATTAAACCGGGAAGGTAACCTAATACTGAATGAGGCTGAAAAAGACAATCCGCACATGAAGGAGCTGGAGGATCAATTCAAGTTATTTACCTTATCCCTTCGTTATCCGGCTGATGGACCCGATGCCGTTGAAGGTGGAAATCGCATAATTGACGAATTAATACGCAAAGCGGAGCCTCCTGTATTTCGAAGCAGAAAGGATTTAAGGAATAGGAACAAACGTAGAATGTAATATTTAACACTAAAAATATGAGCCAATTTGTAGAACTGACCGATTATGATGCAAGTATCCATAGGGATATATTAGATGCACTTGTACGAGAGGACGAAACACTCGTTGAGATCTGTGAAGACAGAGCCATTTCCGAAATGCGATGTTACCTGTCCAAACGATATGACTGCGACAAAATTTTTTCGGCAACAGGAACAGACCGGAATGAACTTGTACTTATGATGGTAATTGATATAGCAGTATATCATATTTTCTGCATTCATAATCCACAAAAATTGTCCCAAGTACGCAAAGATAGGTATGAACGTGCTGTAGAATGGATGAAAGCTGTTGCAGCGGAAGATATTTCTATCGAAGGAGCTCCATTGCTTCCAGACGACATACGTGCAAGTAATTCATCATTCAGAATAAAAAGCAATCGTAAAAGAGTAAACCATTGGTAATATTAACAATATGAGCAGAAAGAAAAACAAAAATAAGCCGGGGATTATCACGGTTGGTGGTAATTTTATGGCACCTGGACAGAAAAAGCCCAATGTTATTGTACTTACCCAACCCAAACGTTTCGGGCTGGATATAGCGGACTATATGTCTGCCATACGAGCAGCTGAGAATGTGGACTTCTCACGTAGGTATAAGTTATATGACTTATATTCTGATATACTTATGGATACGCATCTCACCTGCGTGATTGAGAAACGTAAGAATGCAGTATTATGTTCCGATATAGAGTTTCAGGTAAATGGGAAGCCGGACGAGACCGTAAATGAACAGATACGTTCGCCCTGGTTCAATAAACTTATCGGGGATATCATAGACGCAAGGTTCTGGGGATTTTCGTTGTGCCAATTCTATAAAGATGGAGAATGGGTGGACTATGATCTTGTGCCGCGTAAACATGTAGACCCCATCAAAAAGCTAATTCTGCGTCATCAGACTGATGTAACGGGGTTATCTTGGGACAAATATACAGATCTCTTATTTGTTGGGAGTCCAAGCGATTTAGGGCTGCTTGCAAAAGCCGCTCCCTGGGTTATTTACAAGCGTAACACTACAGGTGACTGGTCACAGTTCTCGGAAATATTTGGTATGCCTATTCAGGAGTATATTTATGATTCAGATGACGAGGAATCCAGACAAAGAGCAATGGAGGATGCGGCAAACACTGGAAGCCTTGCACAATTTTTCCACGCCAAGGACACCGAATTCAAACTGACTGAAGCTGGGAATAAAACTGGTTCCGCAGATGTGTACGAACGACTTTGTGAACGATGTAACAACGAAATATCCAAACTTGTGCTCGGTAATACATTGACAACAGAATCCTCAGAAAATGGTACTCAAGCTCTTGGTACCGTACATAAAAAGGTGGAGGATAAAGTCGCTCAGGCTGATAAGAATTATGTGCTTAATGTTCTCAATTATGATATGAGCGACATTTTTGCACACATGGGCATTAACACCGCCGGTGGGGTTTTCTGCTTCCCGGAAAAGAAAGAAACAGACTCTACAACAAAGCTTAATATAATAACCACACTAAAGAAAAACTTTAATTTGCCTGTTTCTGATGAATATCTATATGAAGAATTTGGTGTTGAAAAGCCGGACAACTACGAACAGATAAAAAAAGAACAGGATGAGCAGAACCAACACAATAATGTTCCGGCCCAAATATCGGATACGGTTAAAGAGGAGAAAGAAGAAAAGACTCCGGAATCAACCTCGGTACAAAAGAAATCTCTCCGTAACTGGATTGCAAGTTTTTTCGGGAAAGCCCCGTCAGACGGCGGGGCAGCTTTAGACTGGTAGTTGATGAACTGTATGGCGCAAAATGGGATAGTGTAACCAGTGATTTTGAGTTCTCAGAAGATGTATTACGTCGTGCCTTATTGAACATATACAGTAAAGACTTTCATCCAGTCACTGATATCGAAATAAACCTTTTTAATGAGGTATGGTCGCAAATGAATAAGGCCACAAAAAAGGGGTTCAAAAAGTCTAAGGTGACAGATCCGGATGATGATTTTAGGAATGCCGTTATGCGGAACAATGCTGTATTTTCTGCGTTCAAGGTCCACCGTATGCAGAATGATATGGCCAGATTATTATTGGATTCGGATGGAAATCTAAAGCCGTTCGAACAGTGGAAAAATGAGGTCATGCCTATTGCCTCCCATCAGGTTGGTGCCTGGTTACGGACAGAATATGATACTGCCGTTATACGCGCACACCAGGCTGCAGATTGGCAACAGTTTGAACGGGAAAAGGACGTTCTTCCTAACTTACGCTGGATGCCTTCAACATCAATTACGCCAGGTGCAGATCATAAAAGGTTCTGGGGGACTGTCCGCCCAATAGATGATGCCTTTTGGAGTGAACACCGCCCAGGCGACCGATGGAACTGTAAGTGTAGTCTGTCCTCAACGGATGACCCGGTTACACCGGTACCAGATGCAACGCCACAGGACAAGCCACAGCCTGGACTTGATAATAATCCAGGGAAAGACGGCAAGTTGTTTTCAGATAATCATCCATATCAAAAGGAAGCTCATAAAGGTGCAAAAAAGGCTGTGGATAAGCTGACATCGCGTATTGATGAAATGGTTGCAGAAATGCCGGACAACCTTACCGGAGAGGAAAAGATGGCTATTGCCAGAAACAATCTTGAAATAGAAAAAGCTCTTAAAATAGAAAAGGGGAAGCCAATGGACGTTGATAAAGCGGACAAGCAGAACGCAAATCCTAACCATGTGGAAGAGTTTATTTTGGATCCGAATGGTCCCTATCGTGATAAGAGTGGTCATAAATACCGAAAGAACAATGATTACAACAAAAAAAGAGACTCTCCATACGACATCAACTGCCAAACCTGTGCACCGGCTTATGCCTTGAGGCTAAGGGGATGGGATATTACGGCTAAAGGAAACACTCCTGGATCTAAACTTGAATACCTAAGCCGAGGACGTGCCTTTGAGGTCTGGAAAAACCCGGACGGAACACCGGCACAACATGTCAGTATAAACGAATGGCTTACGGATAAAGGATACCTTAAAATGACTTCCAAAAGATATATGGAATATTTTAATGAGGTATGCAAGGAGGAAGGAGTGTACGAGTTGAGTATCGGATGGAAAAGTGGAGGAGGTCATGCAACCATTTTGCAACGTTTCAAAAACGGGGAATTAAGATACATTGAACCTCAAAGTGATAATTCCGCCGGCTCTGGAATGGAGTGGCAAGATGTTAAGTACTTATGCGAGCGAGGAGCCTCAAGTTCACACAACTGTAGAGGTGTACTACGAATAGACAATAAGTTATTCGACATTTCATTCCTCGACATTTTCGACAAGTGAATCGATGATATCAAGAGCTAAGGGGCCGGTTACTTCATCTGCTTTTTTACCATCATACAGGTAAATAAATGGGTAACCGGTATCTGAATCCTCCGGAAACTTGAATACATAGGCATCCTTTCCTTCAAATTTACCAAGGTACTCGAAGGAATCACCGTATTGCTTAATTAGCAAACGAGCCTCATTTTTGACTTGTTCCGGTATATTCATGGATTAATAAAAGGCAATTTGATGCCTACGTTGCAAATTTACAAAATAATTTTTGAATTACTGAGCATTATGTATATAAAAGATTTCGCAAAACTGATAGAACAGAAACGTAAGGAACTTGATAAGATGATGCGCCGAAAAATGCCGGTCATTGCTGGACGTATGGCAAAGGATCATTTCCAGGAGAATTTTCGGAAAGGCGGATTTGTCAATGGCGGATTGCATCCGTGGCCACAAGCTAAAAGGCTTTCATCTGGAAGAACAGACGCCGCCAGCAATTACGGTACGCTGCTGTCCGGTCGTAACCACCTGTTCAGCTCCATCAAGTACATCCCTTCTGATTATCGGGTGAAAGTATCCAACGAACTCGTATATGCTCCTATACACAACTGGGGCGGAACTGTTTCTGTAACCGTTACAGACCGTATGAGACGCTTTGCATGGGCCAAGTTCTATAAGGCTTCAGGTCACAGAAGAAAAGCGAACACAGGGCAAAAGAAGGGCACGAAACGGCGTGGAAAACAGACAAAGGATAATCCGCATGCATCATTTTGGAAAGGACTTGCACTTACCAAAAAAAAGAAGCTCAATATTCACATACCTCAAAGGCAGTTCTTGGGGGAAAGTAAGGAGTTAACAGATAAAATAAACGAAAGAATAGAGAAAGAAATAAGAACCATATTAAACTCATAACATCATGGAAGAAATTTTTATTGAAATTATGGAGCAGATTGCTCGCGAAATGCCGGAACTTTCTCTGATTGACGAAGATTACGGCCAGTTGGAAATGGGAGCCGACGAGGATCATTACCCAGTTACGTTTCCCTGTGCGTTAATAGGCGATACGAGCTCAGATTGGCACGATTTAGGTGGAGGGGCACAAAATAGTGATTCTTTAATAACGGTTCGACTTGCCATTGATTGTTACGATGATACAAGTTTCGCCTCCGGAACTTACGATAAAGTCCGCGAACGACAAAAGATGGCAAATAAATTATATAAGGCATTACAGTGTCTGGAATGTTCGGATAATTCATCTCCACTTATCAGAGAAAAGAGTAGAAGTTATTCATTACCCAGTTATATCAAAGTATTTGAATTTACTTTTTCTTTCACAATGCATGACGAATCAGCAATGGAACTATAAGGTCTTAAATAACTCAAGTTGTGCAGCGGTCAATTTAGGAACCTTAATCTTGGGAAGGGGTTTGATACTTTTATCTATCCCTTCTCTTGACTTTTTACGGATAATAGTCATTATCCGTTCTTCGGATATGAAGAATTCACGCTCCGATAAAATGCGCAATGCGTCATCGAAGCGTAATCTTTGCACTTCCGTCAAATAATAATAACGTCTGCACAAAGCTTCATCACGTAACCGTATCAGTTCTTTATCTCGTCCTTTACTCATGAGCTATTTCCTATTGCAAAAATAATTGATTTACATCTATTTCAAGCAAAAAGCACCGTAAATATGAACTTTACGGTGCTTTCTGTTTAACACGTCAACAGCTTATCTTACAAACGACAAAAACTCGGCTCAATTCGCGTCCAAACGCCGTTTTCCGGATCGCGTCTTGAGAAATAATAGTTGGTCGCATTTCGCTGTACCACATTGGCTTCTTTGAATAAACGCATGATATCTGCGTACTCTTCATCGAATTTATCTTCAAGCTCGTATAGTTTAGAAATGGACTTATAATCCAAATCACCCATTTTGTTACGCTCCAGGAGGGTCATTGCCATCTGATACATTGGGTCATCTGAACCTTTCTCGCTATTTTGCATATAGCGTTTCAAATAGTCGATCAGGCGGTCCGCTGCCATATCCGCACGTTCATCAAACCCTTTCACCTTGTTACTCTTTACTTCAAGGCGGAAGTCACCGTCTGTAATGGTATAGCTACGCTGGTCATCACTCTTCACCTGGCCGTATTCTCTCATAACAGAAGTGAACGCTTCGGCCTCATGCTCCAGCCAATCACGAAATCCCTTAACGTCAGATACAAGTTCAGTAACCTTGTTTTTAACGTCGTGCATAAACTCAGCACGCAAGGCCTCATAAGTTTCACGACGTTCAATGCGGTCGTTTTTTTCCTCTTGCTGCAACTGTGCTAATAAAGCGTTTCGCTCCTCTTTACTCATGGACTTTACATCCACATTTTGTTTCTTTACTTCTTCCATTTTTTTGTTTTTTAAGTTAGTTATTATCTCCGTCTTTCTCATAATCCTGCATCTCAATATCAGGATCTATAAGACAGGCTTCACTTTGCGCGTATGCCCAATCTGCAAGCTGGTCAAAAAACTCGGCTGCTTCTTCCTGTTCCATATCCAGGCTTGCAGTTCTGGCTTGACCTTCCAGATCTTTCAAAACTGTTTCTGTTTTTTTGTTCATAGTCAATCATTTTTATGGTTATCTTTTTTTCGTCTTATCACACGTATTTTGGTTAATAGGGCGTCCAGTTCGTCCGGATCCAGATCCCTAAATATTTTTCCCGCCACCCGCTTATCCATACAGAAAGCATTTACCCTATCCCAAGAAGCTGTATCCACTCCAAGTAATTGCATCTGGTGTAATACTGCACTTCGTTTTCTTTTCAGTTCTTTCCGGTATAATTCCCGCCTTTCGTCATATCCGGCAACCCGTTCCATTTCGTCACACATAGATGTATATTCCTTTTCCGTCATAAGATGCAGACTGGTCGTACGTCCGTTGGTGAACTGATAAACAAGTGTTTCTTTATCTGCCCCGGATAACTTTTTAAGCAATCCATAAAATCGGGCATAGTTTGTGATACTTTGTGCCATAACTGTCATTTTAATAGTCTTTTTGCAAATGAGGCGTAAATGGATAAAGCAATATTCTCCTCTTATTTTCTTATATGCATAGGTTTCTTTTCCCAGCATTCGACGCAATACGGTCCTTTGGGAGTATTATAATATCCACCATTTAATACCTTTCCACAGTCCTTACATTTAATTTCTGTTCCCATTGTTCAAATCCTTAATATTTATCTGACAGGACGGGTGCCAAATTTGTATATTTCTGGCGAACAATACGTCCCTTGTTTCAATCACTACATGGCCTTTTGTTTTGGCCTTACGAAAACGCAAGTCACATTCGATATTGCGCTCAACCCAGTCATCAACTATCGCTGATGCCTCACTACCTTTCAGTAGTATCTGGAATAGTTTATTCTCTAAATCCATCGTTTTCTATATTATCTTTTAATGCTTTTGCTGCTCCTTCCTCCCATACGACGAATGGAACTCCCGGACGTTCCATAAAACGGCTTTTACACCATGCCTTAAAGCAGCTTACCATGATTTTCACATCGGCATCATACTCAACCTTCCGGGCCGTTCTACCGGCTGGATGCATTCCTTCCGCGTGACTGATAAAAATGAACAGCTTTTTAGGATTACGCTCTTTTAAGGCCTTATATTCCGGATAACTTAGACCGCTATATTGGAAACTGTCAATAATAATCACATTGGGGCTACCCCTACGACTTAACCTTTCCTCCAGCTGATCCATTGGTTCGCGGTCAAGTATTATCAGCCGTTTTCTTACCTCATCCATTTTATGTCGCTGAAGGGACATCTGGAACGACCGGCCAACACTTTCTTCCAGGCTGTCATATATCACCTTACCGAAAGAACAAAGGTACTTGGCCAACTGCATTACAAATGATGTCTTGCCGTTTCCACTGGCCCCCCAAATAATCCAGGTTCCACTTTTAGCAGGATTTCCCATTGAATCATACCAAGCACCAGAAAACTCAAAGCAGGGAATCTTCATATTGAGTACCTCATTGGGGCTATATGCTCGTTTCAGTTTCAGTTTCATTATTAGCTTTATTTTTTAATTCATTAATCAACAAGTCTGCACATTTAACAGCGGTTTTTACATCATCTTCGACAGAAATAAGGGAATTTCCTATATTCTGTATGAACAATTCTTTCGCAATCTCATATCGTCGTTGTTCCCAATCAATCTCATTCGCCTTTCTCATTTCGCGGTGGATACCGATAATGGCATCCATCGCTTGCATTTCTATTTTAGTTATCATGCCTGAACCCTCCTTAGCTTTTCTATTTCGGTATATACTCGACGGAGACCTCCACCTGTTGCGTTTACTATCCTGGATATATCCGTTCCTTCTGGAGCATTTACCTTGGCAACGATGGCGGCTTGAGCCTTCAGAAACTTCTCGCGTTCCCTTGCGTCGTCCGGGGTAACCTTGCTGTAAGTGTCACCATATCGGCTCAACATTTCAGTATATCCGACCTTCTTGCCCTCAATGGCTCGGTTTATCTTTTCTTTCAATCCGTCCGCTCCCATCATATACCAGGCACAGCAGCGTTCAGTGGCGTTCCAAAGGGCTTTCAGCTCCAGGAAGGCTTCATACTGCAGGTCTCCGGCTTCATCCAGAACCACCAGCGGTGTATCAATTGTACGCAGGTAAGCTACCAAATCCTCATATACATCACTGTAACGGCCATAGCTTCCAACACCGAATTCCTTTGCAATATAGCGTATCAGTTTGAGCTTCGTTTTCACCTGTGAACAATCCACATATACAGCGTTCTTATGCTGTTTCACGTAAGCCTTTGCCGTGAATGTTTTTCCGATATTCGGCATATCACACAGGATGGCACTAAGCCCGCTGTCTTGACAAACCTCCATTTGTTTGCTGATAAACACGTATGTCGGTGTCTTAGCCGCTACCCAAGGCATTTCCACACGTAGCTGTACGCCAAGTCTTCTGGCAATACCTATCCAGTTGGCATCGCTCACTTGCTTTTCATAATTCCCCCTTTTAATGGCGTTATATACGCTTGGGGCGATTCCCAATGCCGTTGCATGACGGTTGTCACTGGGATAATTTTCACGATCAGCTGCAATAGCTGATACAATACGTTTCTTAATTTCGTTTGTTATTTCCATTTGAATGCTATTTTAATATTGTTCTAAACTTAAACTTTTGCTAATGCGTCAGCCTCAAAATGTGCCACATCCATATAGGCTGAATAATCTTCCTCTTCATTCGGGACATAGACATCAACAGCTTCTGCTTTTACATTTTCGATAGCTTTTGATTCTTCTTTGCGTAGTATTCCGACCCTCTTGATTTTACCGTCCTTTATCATCTTGTCAAACTTGGCCACATACTTAGCCTGTTCTGTATAGGCTTCCTTGTCCGCTTCCGTCTGTTCGGCCGTATTCTCATTGTAGCGTTTTACAGGCTTACAGGTGGCAATATATCGGTCGTGCTGGTATATATATACCTCGGTGATATTTCCGTCCGTGTCGGGCAAGTAATAGGCCTCTACTTTGTAATTGCGAGGCTCCAGCTTGGATATGATTTCAGGATCCGGAAGGATGAAATTGTTATATTGCACTGTGAAAAAGCTGTTGTTTTTGATTGTTGTATCCGTGCGGAATCCTATAAAACGATACAACACAGCTTTGTCCCACGGTGCCAGATCCGGGTTTTGCTTGCTACACAATACGTCCCAACGTGTCATTCCAGGAAATCTCTTCTGGTTTGGATGAAGTTGGTTGTTGTATTCGTGGATAGACCGAATATCGTCTGCCACAAGCTCATCGTATGTATATGATTTCACTTTGTAGGTATTGTTTTTTTCGTCATATACTTTCTCCTCTTTTGGCCGATTGGCCTCCAGCTTTGCATACCAACGTCCAATACCAACCTGACTTCGCTTCTCCACACCATACTTTTTAGCTCTGTTCATGTGTTCTGCTCGTTTTTCTCGGCTGTTGCCAGGATTACACCAGCGGATTAGCGGAAATACTGTTCCGGCTTGCATGAGTCCATCTGCAAAATCACTAACCAGATGGTGCTCAACCTCAAGTTCTGCAGGAATATACATACCGTTCCTGTCAAGAGTCTGAAACATATTACGCATACAATCCAGAAACAGTTCTGCGGTTTTCAGTCTGTTATGTGCATATCCAACTACCGCTCCACTGACCACATCATAAGCATAATATGCCTTTACTCGGTTACCGTCCTTCATTGGACGAGGCAGGTCGCGGTCATCAAGGGAAATTTTACTAAGAGAATATTCTCCAACCCTGCGAAGATGGTAGGGGCGGTATGCATTATTGAAGTCCCATTGGCTCATGTGCAGTTTTGCTCTGAACGCCTTGTTCTTTGGTTTATTCAGGTAAGCTGCCACCGTAGCCGGACTCAATACAATAGGATTGCCGTCCTTATCGGTAAAGTCAGCCGGATTAAGTATCTCACCAGTATCAGGATCAAATAATTCACGCTCACCTTGAAGGAACAAATTGTAGTTCTCATAAACCGTTGTATTGTATGGCTGTTCTGGTTGTGCATCAAGGGAAAGAAGCAGTTTTTCTATTCCATAAGTCACTTTGCGTCTATTCTGGTTCATAAACTTACCACTGATTAAACTTTCGTATCCGCGTGTCCTGAACTCGTTAACACGCCGTTTGAAACGGTTGGCACTCATAGGTAGTGTGTGACCGAACTCAGATTGATAATAACTTATGGCCCCGGCCATTTCGCCCCAATTTACCGGACCGCCTTTCATTGCCTTTCGCATCAGAACAGCGTCCTCCATCACAGCAAGTACGGCCTCAATAACGGAAGCGTTTACGGTGTATTCGTTTATATGTTCCGGCGGTAATGCGTCTCCATTTTCGAACCGGAACTTTGTATAGAATTCCCTTGCTCTTGCATCAATGCGAAAGTTGCTTCCAAACCAATTCCTGAGTATATCCTCTTTCATGTCTCCGTATTTTTCTTTGATTTTCTCTTGAAATCTTTTCGGCAAGGTGGCTACTTCCACCAATGCGTAACCTCCCAAACCTCTTCCAGAACGTACCACGTTGATTTTACCTGTTGACGACAACTTCTTGTAATTCGGTACCGACATTATCGGGTTCTCTCCGCAAGTAAGGTCGTGATATGATATGCACAATATTTTTCCGTAGTACTCCATATTTCACCATTTTATAGTGCGGAGGCCATTTGCTGGACTTCGTGCTCCAATTGTAAAAAATCGGGAACACTTAAGCCCGTATAGCTGGATTTCTGCTGGCCATCCACGTAAACGACAGTTTCATCTGTCTCCCGGTCATAGATAATTTTCACTCTCGGCCCGAAATCCAGCGTAATAGTACGCTCTGCTTCCTGGTATGTGGTTTCGCACTCCGGGACAAAACCATCCGTTAGCTTTCCGCCTCTTTTCAGTGCAAGAGTACGGATGCGCCGGGCTTGTTCACTGTTACGCTCAAAGTTCAATGCCTGCCATACAGCCTGTCGGGTACATCCAAATGCTTTCATGAGGAATGTCTTAGTTTCATTGTCTGTCAAAATCTGCTTTTTCATTTGTCTATATGTTGATTTGTTATTATCTTTAGCGAAAATTTATAATGTAAACACAATGGTTCCATACGTACTGTTCACAATAGATATCACCACTGAAAATACAGAAATTACCGAAGAAGCATTTCGCGAAGCAGTCGCTCCTTGTCTAAACCGCCTTCGGGATTTGAAGGGTAGCTTTGACCGCAATACTGACATAACCACCGCCCTTCGTCGTTTTGCACAAGATGATGGACATGAACACTATGTAATGCGCGTAATCCTGGGAATTTCCGTAGGCATGGCTCGTGCTGAACATCTTCTGCAGGTTTATGATGCTTACGCAGAACTGATTGCTTTTGAACTTCCTGAGTACAAGGTACAGGCTGCAGGGGAAATCTTGAAATTTCAGAATCCAAACAAGTGACCTGCAAATAAGCCTTTACCATTTCCGGCTCTTTGTTCTTTATCTTTGCCATAGTCATAAGTTTTTTGATTAATTAAACATCGTAGGGTGCGGGGAATCGAACCCCGTCGGCTGTCTTCTATTTTCGTTTTCGCTTTCCAACTTTCCGGCCGTGCCAGCCACCCTTTCCAACCCGTCTTTCCGGGCTGCCAGTTATCCGGCAATCTCTTTGCCTGTATATTTTATAGCAACTCAATACAATTTTCCGGAACGCACATCAAAGTCCAGACTTCATTTCCCTTCATATACTCAATATCGTATTGAACATCGAATGTGCAGCAGTTATAATCCCAGTCATTTATAATTCCATCAATGGTTTCTCCATTCTTCTTTGTGACGCGAACACGTTGTCCTTTATCAAATTTTGCTTTCATACTCTTTAATCCTTAAAATTCGTTATTCTCAGCCTTTTTCATTATATTTGGCCGCTGTTTACATTGTTAACGTGTTGCAAATATAAACAAGATATTTCGTCTATGCAAGAAATTAAACAAGAAAAATCGCCTATAAAGCAGAATATCTTGCTTTATTTGGCTAATAAAGGGGTGACTCCGTATGAATTCTATAAGAAATCCGGTGTCACGAGAGGGATATTACAGCAAAATAATGGAATTAGCGAAGAAAATATTGCGAGATTTCTCGCGTTTGCTCCTGACATAAATATTGAATGGTTGTTAACTGGAAGAGGTAATATGCTTAAAGGAAGCGAAAAGGATTCCTCTGCTGAAGGAAAAGATAAAAATATTGATGAACACAAACAGTCAACTATATCAATAGACTTGGGAACTTGTGCTCAACAGTTATCCTATACGGATAACGCAGTTAAAGGAATACCTCTTATTCCGTTGAGTGCGATGGCCGGTGCCTTCACCGGTGATACATCTGTGATGGAGTATGAGTGCGAGCGGTATGTAATCCCAGCATTCAAAGGGGCCGACTTCTTGATCCAGGTAAAAGGAGATTCAATGCAGCCTACATACTATTCAGGTGATTTGGTTGCCTGTGAACGTGTTCCACTTAATGATCTTTTCTTTCAGTGGAACAAAACATACGTCCTGGACACCAAGCAGGGGCCGCTTATCAAAAGAATTATGCCCGGATCCGACAGTGAACACATACTAATCGTATCCGACAATAACAATTATCCTCCATTTGAACTTTCTAAGGATCAATTTTATGGAGTCGCTTTGGTACGCGGCATTGTGCGTCTCGAATAACCCTGTACAGGCGCAATCGCCGCATTATAGGCACGCGCACGGCTTTTTAGACCTAAAAATGAATGAAAACTCACGGAAATCTCTATAAATCAGGCGTATTTGTATTATATAATAATGTATATAACACCAATAACGTGCATTTTTCCACCTTGAAAATGCAGAAAAACGGCAGTTATTTGTTTGGTATGTATAGTTTCCTATTTCGTGCATACTCCGTAAAAATTGAAAAAGTAACCCCTAAAGTAACCCCTAACTTTATAAGAAGGTAACCCCTAACAGTAACCCCAAAGGTAACCCCTAATTAAAAATAGGCATAAAAAAAGGGGGCATTTCGCCCCCTAATCAGCATTCAAAGGAATAACGCCAGAAAGCCGTTCTAACGGCGTTATTTTATCGTTCTAATCATCCGCCTTCCTACCACCAGAAATAAGCGTAGATTGCTTGATTATAGCCTTTTTAGTGCATATAGTACCGTTCCCGGATAACCCTGCGTGCAGTAAATAGTTCTTGGTTGCACCGACCTGTTCAGGCGTAAGAACAGTATAGACGGCCGAAATAGAGCTAAAATACCAGTCTTTTCGTCTGGATCCGTCAATGCTATGTAACAAATGCACGTGTATAACCTTTGCCATATCCTTTTATTTATATGTGCAAATATACCAAATAATTATTATTTGGAAGAAAATTAATGATATTATAATTGTGAAAGATAAAAAAGAGATTGGTTTTGGCTTAATTTATTCAATAATGATGTAATTTTGCCATAAAAAGCACTATGGACTCGTTGGCAGATAAGAAAAAAGAATTTCAGAAACTATTTTTGACAGGGAAATATACCCAAAAAGAAATCGCGAATATACTTCAAGTTTCCAGAGTAACAATTAATCAGTGGGTGAGAGATTATCCAGCAACTACTTATATAAGAGTGCGTAACGCACTTGCAAAAGAATTAGAACGCCTTTCTAAATCCCCAAAGGGGAACGAAGAAATGATATTCAAATACATTCAACACCTTGATCTACTTGATAAGATGATCCGTAAAGCTAAATACCTTCCTAAGATATGAAAATCCTTCATCACCGAAACCGAATGTAAAGATAGCCCCCTATTTTAAGGCAATATCCCCTGTTTTTGTAAAAGCCATGTAAAGTTTTCGTAAAAGGAAAACCGCTTCGAATTATTTTCAGTTTTTACCCATCCGTTTATAACTACCTATAAACAAACAACTTGCACCATTCTTCCCATTATCATTGAAAAACCGCTTCGTTATACGCCCCATA
>ENA-UEOL01000293-UEOL01000293.1-human-gut-metagenome-genome-assembly--contig:-NODE-293-length-38054-cov-177.966611_pt1 | contig 38054 bp, 24 predicted proteins | sample MGYA00242884_ERZ507884 | MGnify/ENA primary metagenome ERZ507884 (study PRJEB26167, sample SAMN06115417) | human gut metagenome | host: Homo sapiens | place: China:Chongqing | collected 2015-03-06... | reverse complement strand
TCATGTATTTGTTAGTCAAGGCATCGAACCTTGACTAACAAATGCCGACGCGGGGACGCGTCGCCCCCAGGTGAGGACCCGCCCCCCAATTAGGGAGAAAAATAAAAACACTGTGGGAGCGATTTAAAAACACTGTGGGAGCGATTCAAAAACACTATGGGAGAAAAACAAAAACACAGTGGGAGCGTGAAGGCGCTTCCACTGTGTTTTTGTCAAAATATTTCGCTTTTAGGCGAGTGAGTACATTAACAACACGAAATAACAATCGCTATATTGGAACGATTTACATAAAGTAGCTTAATTTACAATGATTATCGCAAAATCTAATGTATATTTACAGCAAAATTTGGTGAATTCGACTTGTGCAAGTTCCCGAAAGAGGATGAAGAAATCTTGCCTCCTGCCGAACTGCTTGCCGACTATTTCAAGAAGCGCAAGGCTCTTGATCATGAGATAGACAAGACATTGGTGGAGATACCGTGTATCTTGGGAATAAATGCGAATGTGGACGAATTGTAAAATGTGGGACGGTGTTCCACAAATCTAAATAAACAAATTAGTGAGACGTGTCTCACTAATTTTAGAAAAGGAAATCTATGGTAAACGAAATATCAAATACGCCCAATATAGACAAACTGTTTCTTGATGTAAAGCAAATAATAGAAGAAGGTCGCAAGCAGGGTGCTGATGCGATTAATGCTGTTATTTGTATGACAAATTGGAAAATTGGTAGACGCATCATTTTGGAAGAACAGCATGGGGAAGCACGTGCTGAATATGGTAAGAGGATTATCAATAATCTGTCTAAAAGACTGATTGTTGAATACGGGGGCAATAAAAGTTTTACCCCAAGAGACTTACGTAATTACAGACAATTCTATCTAATTTTCAAAGATTTCGAGATTTGGTACGCGCGCGTACCAAATCTTAATTGGACACATTATCGTTCCTTGATTCGTGTACAAAACGAAGATGCAAGAAAATGGTATTTGATGGAAACTTCTAAGGAACATTGGTCAACACGTACCCTTGATCGCAACATCAACTCACAATACTACTATCGTTTGCTTCAATCTCCTAAAAAGGATGCTGTAGTTGCAGAAATGAAAGCAAAAACTGCCGATTACGATAAAGATAAATTGGAGTTTTTGAAGAATCCAATTGTAGCAGAGTTCTTAGGACTGTCTAAAAATAACGACTTTACAGAAACGAAGTTGGAAACAGCTATAATAAACCATCTTCAAAAGTTTATCATGGAACTTGGTAAAGGCTATGCTTTCGTTGCTCGTCAACAACTTATCCGCACAGATTTGAATGATTACTATATCGATCTCGTATTCTATAACTACATCTTAAAGTGTTTCCTGTTGGTTGACCTAAAAACAACAGAAATAACACACCAAGACATCGGACAAATGGATATGTACATCCGTATGTACGATGAACTGAAGTGTACCGAGGGGGACAATCCAACAATTGGTTTGTTGCTGTGTGCTGAAACAAGCAAAGACCTTGCACGTTATAGTATTCTTCACGACAATAAGCAGTTATTTGCTGCTAAGTATTTGACATATCTTCCCAAGGAAGAGGAGCTTATCGCAGAAATTGAACGTCAAAAGGAATTTTTTGAGTTACAAGAGAAAGAAAATAACGAACAATGAACGGAAAGCAATTAAAAAACAGCATATTACAATGGGCGATACAGGGAAAACTTGTGTACCCTCACTCGTTCCGCCATCGTTATGCCAAAAATTTCTTGGAGAAGTTCAACGATATTGCCTTGCTTGCCGACCTCATGGGACACGAAAGCATAGAGACAACACGTATCTATCTGCGAAGAAGTAGCTTGGAGCAACAAGAAATTGTAGATAAGGTTATCACTTGGTAAAATGCCAATAAATGTTCACTGAAGTTTCGGATTTAACAAGGGCGGGCTGAATCCGAAACTTGAGATTCCATATAATTGAAGAAATCTGCAACACTGTTGCAGATATTTGTTATTGACTCAAGTTTCGGATTTAGCCCGCCCTGGTTAAATCCGAAACTTGAGTTTTTTGATAGCTTACGCGTCAGGCTCGCCAGAGAGGATTTTGTGCATTTGGTGGGGCGAGCGGAGGAGCTGGAGGGCAGCTTTGACATCGGGGTCGGTGAGGAGTTGGTGCTCTATGCGGCCACCTTCGTAATAGTAGTGGACGAGGATAGCTCCTTCAACTACGCGGCGTATCTCCGTACTCCAACGTTTGAAGTCGTAGTCGATGTTGTGTTTGAGTTTCTGCTCCAAGGCCTTGAACTCAGCTGCTGCCTCTGTGTCGTAGCCTTCGACGTGAGCTACTTCGCGCAGGTCGTTGAGATAGCGCAGGCTGATGCGGTCGTAGGTGAAGTCGCGTTGCTTCATGAAGGCACAGAAGTCGGCGTACTCCTCGTCGGTGAGGTGGAACGTGCGTGGCACGGGCACAGACTCATGTTCGGAGCGATAGAGAACGCAGTAGTCGAAGAGTTGCGTGCTGGCTTCAAGGTAGGTGAGGAGCGTGGGGAGACTATCCGTAGGGGTGACGACGTCGGGCGTGATGCCACCACCGTCGCGCACGATGCGTCCTGCTGCGGTGCGAAACTCGTGTGCCAAGGAGTCGGGTAGGTGGACAGGGCGTCCGTCTTCAAACTTATAGGCTTGTACGCAGCGTCCAGAGGGTATGTAGTACTTACCCGTGGTGAGTTTAAACTGTGTCTTATAGGGGAGTTCGCGGCTTTGCTGCACGAGTCCCTTGCCGTAGGTGCGCTGTCCCATGATGACAGCGCGGTCGTAGTCTTGTAAGGCTCCGCTCACGATTTCGGCGGCTGAGGCTGATTCCTCGTTGGTGAGGACGACGATCGGTAGGTCGGTGTCTTGTGCATCGAGGGTGGTGCGGTAGGTGTGGTTGAGTTCCTTCACTTTACCGCGCGTGCTCACCACTTCGCGTCCACGTGGAATGAAGAGGTTGACTGTCTTGACGGCCTCTTCAAGTACGCCACCGGGGTTGTTGCGGAGGTCGATGATGAGGCGGCGTGCACCTTGTTGCTTGAGTTCGACGAGGGCGCGGCGCACCTCGTTGGAGGTGTCTTCGATGAATTGCGACAGGCTGATGTATCCCGTGCTATCGCTTACGAGGGTGGCGAGGGTCACGCTGGGAAGGCTGATGTTGCGACGCGTGAGGCGGAAGGTAAGTTCCTTGCCAGAGGTGGGTCGCTTGACGCGCAGTGTGAGGGTGGTGCCGGGTTCGCCGCGCAGTTTTTCGCTGATGCGTGTGGCGTAGGCTTGTTGCTGTTCGGCCTCAGTGGCGGAACAAGGGTCGATGCTGCGTCCGTCGATGCCCATGATGATGTCGCCCGCGAGGAGTCCAGCTAACGCTGCTGGGCCAGCGGCAAAGGGGCCAGAGATGATGCAGCGTTTGAGGTCGGGACGAAACTGTGTACTGGTGCCGATACCAGCGTACTTGCCCGTGGTGAGTTGTCGGAGCGAGGGGGTGTCTTGCTCAGGATAGTACTCGGTGTAGGGGTCGAGCATGCGCAACATGTAGTTGGCTGCATTGCTGATGTTACGCTGGGCGTTGAGGGTGTCGACGTAGTAGAGGTCGAGGTCGCGATAGAGCGTGTTGAAGATGTCGAGGTTTTTGGCTACCTCGAAGTTATGGTTCTGTGCGGATAACGTTAATGCGCTCAGAACACTAAGGAGGAACGTAAATATATATCTTCTGGATGACATCAATTTATTTTTAACGTTAAGGATTTGGGGCGCGCTTCGCGCTTGAGGGGGAACATTAATTATCATTAATTGACCATTAATTTCTTCATTAATTTTCTCGTTAATTTTTTTCGTTAAATGGTCATTAATTCTAATAATGGAAGGTTCGTTTTTTAGGCTTGTAAGGTAGCTTGAAAATGAGTCTTAGAAAGTAATGTTTTAACCTTCTAACCTTCTAAACCTCTAACCTCAAAACTAATCCTCTAAGCTTTGGTATTCCTCTCTTATTTTCTGCCAAGTATGCTCGGGGAGGGCGGTGCCGACAACTTCGATGATGTGGCCAGCGAGGAGGGAACCGAGGCGGGCGGCGGTACGAAGACTGCGACCTTCGGAGAGGGCGTGGAGGAAACCTGCTGAGAAGTAGTCGCCCGCAGCGGTGGTGTCAACTACTTGTGGCACTTCGCGGGCAGGACAGAATACCTGCTCTTCGCCATGACGTACCAAGACACCCTTTTTGCCCACCTTGACAACGGCTATCTCACATATCTTGCCCAAGGCGCGGACGTTGAACTCTGCCATTTGGCAGTCGGTGAAGGCTTCAGCTTCGAGTTCGTTGGCAAAGACGATGTCGGTGTGGTGAAGGAGTTCATTGAAGAAATCACGGTCGTCTTGTACGATATTGTAGCTCGCCATGTCGACACATACCTTCATGCCTGAGCGATGCGCCAAGTGGACAGCACGACGTATGAGGTCGTGGTTCTGGACGAGGTAGCCTTCTATATATAGGAAGTCGTAGCCACGTAGGTAGCGCGGCTGGAAGTCGTGGGGCTGCATATTGGCGGCAGCACCGAGGTAGGTGCCAAAGGTGCGTTGGCCATCGGGGGTGATGAAGGTGGAGGCTACACCCGTAGGCAATTCCTTGTCGTAGAGCATCTTGGTCTTTACGCCTTGCTCTCTGAAAGCCTTGGCGAAGAAGCGTCCTGGTTCGTCATGACCTATCTTTCCAATCAAGCCTGGTTGGCCACCCATGTGTGCAATGGCTAATATCGTGTTGCAGGCCGAACCGCCCGTTGTGCGCTTAGGCGCATAAGCTTCCATACGATTTTGAAGTTCAAGGTAGCGTTCCGTGTCGATGAGCTGCATTGAGCCTTTTGGGAGGCTTAACTCTTTGAGAATGAGGTCGTTATTGACTTGAACGAGTGAGTCGACGAGTGCGTTGCCGATACCCAGAATATGTGTCATTGTAATTTTTTTGAAATTTTTTGTGCAAAGATATGGTTTATTTCAAAAATAAGCATTACCTTTGCACCGCAATTCAGCAAAAGGTGGTAAGTTTTTTTACTTCACGAGATTTGCTTCAGTAGCTCAGTTGGTTAGAGCACCTGACTGTTAATCAGGGGGTCGTTGGTTCAAGCCCATCCTGAAGCGCACTTAGTAGAATTTATCATCGCTGAATTGATAGGCTTCAGTAGCTCAGTTGGTTAGAGCACCTGACTGTTAATCAGGGGGTCGTTGGTTCAAGCCCATCCTGAAGCGCTAATTATTTAAAAGGTCGTTTTCTGATAACAGAAAGCGACCTTTTTTTATGTTCTCTTCCCTACTCCCCTCTGCGACTGGGGAGGAGAGGGGCTTCAAATTGCAGTTTGAAAACTTAACATTGATAAATATTAACGAATAAATACCCCACCTCCGTTAGAAAGCACATGCGTTCTAATGTCTTAAACGCAAGCTAGCTTGGGGGCGACGCGTCCCCGCGTCGGCATTTGTTAGTCAAGGCTCGATGCCTTGACTAACAAATACATGAATATCAATATTTCAAGTATTGCCAACTTGGGGCCTCGAGCCCCAAGTTGGCAATGCCGACGCGGGGACGCGTCGCCCCCAGGTTAGCTTGCGTTCGAGACACCGATAAATTGCAGTTTTTTTGACTTTCGTTTTGCATTGCATTTACCTTGTGTTATCTTTGCTCCCTAAATAAAAAGTTTAGTCGCTTTCTTTACGATGAATTGGTTAGTGAACACGTTGATTACGCCTTCGCCTATACAGGCGGTGATTGTTATATGCTTGATAAGTGCTTTGGGTCTCGGACTGAGCAAGTTGCGCTTTAAGGGAATCAGTTTGGGCGTGACGTATGTATTCTTTTTTGGCATTTTAGCTGGAGCAGTAGGTTTGCAGGTGGACAGTCAGATGTTGGCCTACGCTGAGAGCTTTGGCTTGATACTCTTTGTCTATACGCTCGGTCTTCAAGTGGGTCCGGGCTTTATGAGTACCTTCCGTAAGGGCGGTACGACGCTCAATCTATTGGCACTGGGTGTAGTAGCATTGGGTACGGTGATAGCCCTCGTGGCAGGTGCTACGGGACTGTTGCCCTTACAAGATATGATGGGTGTGCTCTGTGGTGCTACTACCAACACGCCCGCCTTGGGTGCGGCCCAACAGACGCTCAAGCAGTTGGGACTGCCCGCTTCAGGAGCCGCACTGAGTTGTGCGGTGACCTATGCCTTTGGTATGGTGGGCGTGATATTGGCCTTGCTGCCCGTGAAGGGGTGGTTGAGCCGTCATGAGAAGGCCAAGGACGATGGAAATGATGACGAAGCCTTCATTGCCTCATTCGTTGTGTGCAACCCTGCAGTGTTTGGTCATACGTTGGGGCAGCTGAGCGGCATGGACGAGGGAAAGTTCGTCGTGTCGCGTCTGTGGCGTGACGGTAAGGTGATACTGCCGAATGCACATACCGTGCTGGAGCAGAACGACCGCTTGCTTGTGATTACGCAGGCGCGCCAAGTAGATCAGTTGACCATCTATTTTGGTCAGCGTGACGAACGAAATTGGAATACGGGTGACGTGGATTGGAATGCGCTCGACTCAAAACTCATCTCGCAGCGCATCTTGATTACGCGTCCCAATATCAATGGCCGCCACTTGGGTGACCTTCAGTTGCGCAATCGTTATGGCGTAAACGTGAGTCGTGTGCAGCGTTCGGGCATTCAGTTGGTGGCAACGCCCAACTTGACGTTGCGTATGGGCGACCGCGTGACAGTAGTGGGTGAGGCAGAGAGCATCAAACACGTGGCTACGGAGTTGGGCAATGTCGTGCGCCGATTGGACGAGCCTAATATGGTGACTATATTTATTGGTATCGTGTTGGGTTTGTTGTTGGGTAGCATACCCATGTTTGTGCCAGGTATAAAGTTCCCCGTCACGTTAGGTCTGGCGGGTGGTCCTATCGTAATGGGCATCTTGATTGGTGCTTTCGGTCCACGTTTCCACATGGTAGCTTACACCACGACGAGTGCCAACCTGATGTTGCGCTCAATGGGTCTCTCTACGTATTTGGCTTGTTTAGGTTTGGACGCTGGCAAGGACTTTGTGGCCACGGTCATGCAGCCGCAGGCATTGTGGTGGATTGGCATAGCGTTGGTCATCACGTTAGTGCCAGTCATGGTGATGAGCGTGGTGAGTGTATTGTTCTCAAAACGCAGTTACGCCACGACAGCGGGTATGTTGTGTGGCGCAATGGCCAACCCGATTGCTCTGCAGTACGTCAACGATTCATTGCCTGGCAACGATAAGGCTTCAGTGGCTTATGCCACGGTCTATCCGTTGGGCATGTTCTTGCGCGTGATTATTGCGCAACTGATCGTGATGCTGTGGGTGTGAAGGTGACATGAATGAACATTAACGCATAATTAATGAAATAATTAACGGATAATTAATGATGATTAATGTTCAAAACAAAGCGCGAAGCGCGTAACTTAAATAGTTAACGTTTAAGTTTAGGCGCGTTTCGCGCTTTGTTTTGAACATTAATTATCATTAATTATCCGTTAATTATTTCATTAATTATTTCATTAATGTTCATTCATGTTAGACTTTTCATTTTCGTGTTTATACACGTTCGTTCGTCTTTGTTTCATTCCCAAACTTTGATACAGTCGGTTGGCGGCTTCGCGTTCGGGACGCGAAGTGAGATTGACCGAACGGGCACCAACGTGCTGCGCTCTAACGAATAATTCGTGCAACAAGGCACGCGCCATGCCACGGCCACGTGCTTTGGCATCTATTACTACGTCCTCCACCCATGCTTTGCGCCCCGTGGGTTGGTCGCAAAGGCAGAGGGTGGCCATACCAAGGGGCAAGGGTTCGTCCTCCCCTTCCTTCACGCCGTATGCCAACACGACCTGCGTCATTGGGGCTGCGGCCAAAGCGCGTAAGCGCGCTAAGGTCAGGCCTTCGGTTGCACTTGATAATTGATGCAGCAAATCATTGACGCGTGCTAATAATTCGGGCGTACACAGCGCTTCTGTCAGCTGCACAAAGTGACAACGTTCGCGCACGGCCAGCAGTTCTTTAAACGTCATGCCATATTCGGGGTGGATAACGTCGGGAGCGACCTCTGCCAAGGGACGCAGGACGAACAGACGTTCCGCCATACGCGGGTGGGGCAGTGTGAGGTCGCTTCGATTGATGTGCGTTTCGCCTATCATGAGAAGGTCAATGTCCATGATGCGGTCGTAGTGTATGCCCTCATGGCTCTTTAACGTGCGTCCCATCTGCCGTTCAATCTCTTGTGTGCGTCGTAATACTTCGTCAACACTAAGGTCTGGCTGACGTTCGACAACGGCTACGGTGTTGAGAAACGTATGGTCTGACGTAAAGTCAACGGGGGCTGTACGTATAGGTTCGGCAACACGAATGACACGGCCGATACGCTCGCCGATTAAACTTAAAGCACGCGCAATGTTGGCGTGCTTATCCCCCAGATTTGTGCCTAACGCTAATAACATATAATTCTCGGACGGTAACATTAATACTTTGTTGGGTTGGGCGCGCTTCGCGCGCGGTTGAACATTATTTATTGAAGTTTCGGATTTAGCAAGGACGGGCTGAAAGCCCAATGTAGCACATAGCCCAGGGCAAGCGAAGCGACACCCTGGGTCACGGATTGCCATAGTATTGACGCCCTGAAGGGGCAAAAGCATTCAATGTTGGAAATAGATATAAAGCTTTTGCCCTTACAGGGCGTCACTAACGAACGTGCTTTAACCCAGGGTGTCGCTTCGCTTGCCCTGGGCTATGTGCTACATTGGGCTTTCAGCCCGCCCTTGCTAAATCCGAAACTTAAATTAATTATTCGTTCATTTCGTTTTTGGAACGTTTACACGTTCCCCAGACGAAGAGTAGGAGTACGAATACCAGGGCAACGTAAGCTATGGTGTTGGTGGTCGTTACTGTAGAAGGACGGAAAGTCATTTCCACTACATGCTTTCCTGCTGGCACCTTCACCGCACGCAGTACGTAGTTGACACGTCCCACTTCAGCTTCGTGGCCATCAATTGTCAGTGTCCAGCCGGGGTAGTAAATCTCAGAGAATACGACTACGCCACCGCGTGCCGACTCCACTTCATACTTTAAGTCATTCGGTTCGTAACTCTTCAGTTCCACACGTCCTGAGTCAAGTGCCGTACCGTCCAACGCGGCTTTAAACAGCTCGTCAGCTACTGCTGCGTGCTTCGTGTCTAATCCTGTGAGTGCTGCCATTTCAGCGTCAGCACCCTTTACAAACTTCACGTTGCTTACGAACCAACCATTGCCGTTGGCGTAAGGATTTTCTACGACTTGGTTGGCTTGCTTGCCAAACATGACATACTTCATGTTCAACATATTCAGCACTGGAGCTACACTGTCGCCAGCTACGCGTGTCATGTCGCCCTCAGCTTGATTGACAGCATTGGCAAAACGTTGAATTTCATCGTTCAACTGACGGTCGATCAAGTCTTGATAACGGTGCAACTTCGCAGCGTGATAGCCACCAATGCTGTGGTGATAGTATGACGTGCCATTCGACGTTTCGTTAAACGGACTGCCCCCCGTAGAGAGGTTGAGGACGCGGTAGTATGACTTATCCTCAAGGATGCGAGCATCAGCTGGCGTCTTAGCAAAGCCCTCCGTCTGGGTAGCTTCGTCGGTGAATGAATCGTTGTTGAGGTAACGGCGATCGATCTGCCATAAGTCAACCAAACAAATCAAGCCTAACAAGGCACACATCATCCAGCTCTTCAACTTATCCGTAGCGTAAGCCCAAATGATCAACACGCCCAAGACGATAATCGCAGCCGAACGTAATGCATCGGTAGAGAGAATAGCGTGGTGCATCTGCGTCAATGCCGCCATATAACGGCCCACCAAGTCGGCTGGGAACCCTGCTTGACGCATCATGTCAAACGTTTGAGCGTCGCTGCTCGAAATGCAGTCGCCTGCTACGCTCGGTGCCAACCACAATAGTAAGCAGAGGCCCAAGGTCGTCACCAATGCTACGGGGAGGCCCACCTTCTTGCGCCGTGAAGCCGTCTTCCAATCCGTGAGGTTGAACAAGGCCTTATTGCGTGATATTTCATACAAACAAAGCACGGCTAACAAAGGCATCGTAAACTCAACTATAACCAAGGCCGAACTAACCGTGCGGAACTTGGCATACATCGGCAAGTGGTCGATAAAGAAGTCTGTCACACCAATGTTCTTACCCCACGCAAACAAGAGACCGAGTACGGTGGCGGCCAACAAGCCCCACTTCATCGGGCCGCGCACGTAGAATAGGCCCAATATGAATAAGAAACATACCAACGCACCTACGTAAACGGGACCAACCGTAAAGGGTTGTTCTCCCCAGTACTGTTGTATTCCTGGAGGATAGGCTTGGATGTTAGCTTGTTGGAAAGCCTGTTGCGTCTGGCCCGCACACTGATAGAAGTCGTCATAACCTGGCAGTTCTTCGACATCTTCGCGATCGAGAATAGAAGCCGAACCACCGCCCTTATAGTCGGGTACGAGCAATGTCAACGTTTCGTCTATGCCATAGCTCCACATCGTGATATAGTCGCGGTCTAAGCCGTCAGTCTGTTGCTGCGCCTGTTGGCCTTTTGCTGCAGGCAGCGGTGAAAGTTCAGCCTTGCCACGCATCGATTCCTTTGCATACTCATACGTATGGTAGATGTTGGGCAAGTTGGCAGCTACGCCCAGAAGGCCTGCTACGATGAGTACGCCCGTAGCCTTGAGCCACGACAACATCTTGTGGCGCACAATGGCATCGACTCCGTAGGCCAATACCAAGAAGGCCATGACGAAGAGGAAGTAGTACGTCATCTGCATGTGGTTGCTCATCACTTGGAAGGCTGTAAATAGTGCCGTAACGGCAGCGCCCTTTAAGTAGCGACCGCGATAGCAAAGCACCAAACCACCTATCGTAGGCGGAATGAAGGCTAAGGTCATGACCTTCCAGATGTGGCCCGCCGCGATGATAATCAAGAAGTACGACGAGAAGGCCCACAACACGGCACCTAACGCAGCCAAGTAGGGCTTAAAGTTGAAGGCACGCAGTAGTACGTAGAAGCCTAAGAGATAAAGGAATAAGTAACTAATGGCTGGGAACCATAGGTTTGTGCCTAATCCATAGATGTTCGACAGCGTTGAAACCGTGTCCGTTGCGCTATACGAGGGCGACGTCTGGTAAGTTGGCATACCGCTAAAGATAGCGTTCGACCAACGTGTCGTCTCGCCACCGTGGGCGGCACGATACTCCTTTTGTTCTTGTCCCAATCCGACAGCGGCCACGCTATCGTGTCCGCCCAACACCAGCCCTTCGGCCATGGGGGTCCAGAAGTAGACCGTGCTCACCACGAGGAAGAGCAACACCATTACCACATCGGGCAAAAAACGTTTAATGTTTAATTTCATGTATTTTGAGATTATTAGTTTAATGAGATGAAGCTGATTAGTCAGTTGAAAAAAAACTCTGGGCAAAGTTAATACTTTATTACCATGCCTTTGCTTAGGGTAATACAAAAAACGTATAAACTGCAATTTGTCTGCCTAATTGGGGGGCGGGTTTGATTGGGGGGCGGGTTTTCAACCCGCGGCAGCAGCAAGTTGTAAATATTCTACTTATAGTCGCTTAGCGCGAGAACATACATAACATACACTTTATTAACTCTTTACGAACATACTATTTACACATATCACTCAAATTATCGGTGTCTCGAACGCAAGCAAACGCAAGCCAGCCTGGGGGCGACGCGTCCCCGCGTCGGCATTGCTAACTTGGGGCTCAATGCCCCAAGTTAGCAATACTTGAAGTATTGATATTCATGTATTTACTAGTCAAGGCATCGAGCCTTGACTAGTAAATGCCGACGCGGGGACGCGTCGCCCCCAGGCTGGCTTGCGTTCGAGGCACTGATAAATTGAGTGGTATGCGTAAAGAGTATGTTAAGGTGTAAATATAAAAGTATCGGTTTTTTTATTTCACAATATCCATCAGTTTTTCAAAACTATCTACTTTCCCATATTTCACATTGGAAGTTGATATTTGAGCAAACAATTTTTCGGCACAAGCTATCTTGCCCTTCTCTATTTCACGCAGGTCCATGCTCGACATAGAGCCTTTTGTCTCTGCTACAAAATAGATGTGCTTGACCTCGCCTTCTTGGAACGCAATCGCCCAGTCGGGAGAATAGTTGCCTACAGGTGTCGGAATATGGAATCCCTTTGGCAACTTGGCATATACTGCCACTTCCTTTGCTGTATCTATCTTACCAACAAACTCGCGCTCGCCTTGGCTATCCGTGAATACATAGTCTACGATACTTTTCTTTCCTTCAAAAGCTTTATCTATCGTTCCATGTTTCTCTTGCGTAAAGATGTCACTGTCAAACATTCCTTCTACTCGGTTGTAACTGATATGCTCTACAATGATTGTGGCTTTCTGCTCCAGTATCAGCCGTGTTACCTTGCGGATAAACTCTTCAGGATTTGCCTTATACATGCAGAACTTCGACGGACGTATTTTGGAAAGTATTGTTGCCACAGTCTTTCGTGTCAGACGTGTCGCGCTGCTTATCTTGCCCAACAAGTCATAACGTACATTGCTTACAATATCCGTTTTCAACTTCTCCGTTGAACTTTCCTGCTGACGCATCATTTCGCCGTGCTTCATGTCGTCGAGCGATGCATTGTCTTTTTGCTCGCCTCGTGTCACGACATAGCTCAATTGGGTTACTTCCAGTTCTTTGTTAATTGCGGCAACAGCTTTTTCGATAAGTTCTTCACTGTCAAAGCTGACGGTATAGGCATACTTGTGATTGATGCGTCGCCAAAGCTCCTGAAACTCCTTCTTCATGAAGTTGTCGTTGAGTTTGTTGTCGGGCGTTGTCGTCTTGCTGCCATCGTCAATCATACCCTTCAATACGCTCGGATCGTAGATGCTCTGAACTAACTTCATTACTGAATTACTCATTGGCTGCAACTCATCATCCAATGGCAACAAGGTTTCTTCTGCACATGCCTTGCGAAATAATTCTGTTACCTCTCCATCTTTGGTGATATAGTTTTTCATGCGCAACTGGAAATAGATCTCCTGTGCGTCATTCTTCGTGATGGTGTACTTCGTACCATCTTCGATAGGCACAATCTTACCAGTGAAGAAGTCCACATCTGCCTTTGTCGGACGGTCGTAAAGGTCTTGCTTGATATCACGCTGCAAATCTGCTACAAAGGTTGCATAGCCTTCGCTGGCGATTACGGTAAGTCGGTTTACCTTATGCACTTCTTCCGGAAGGGCATCATTGTCTTGGCGCACACCATGACTGTCTACGCAAAGGCGCAAACCACGTCCCACCTCCTGACGTTTCTGTGAAATGCTGTTCGACTGACGCAACGAACATATCTGGAACACGTTGGGATTGTCCCAACCCTCACGGAGTGCTGAGTGGGAGAAGATGAAACGCACAGGTTCGTCGAGACTAAGTAGTCGCTCCTTGTTTTTCAAGATAAGGTCGTAGGCAGATGTATCGTCGCTCTGGTCGCTTCCTCTCTTTACTGTACTGTTTATCGAATGACCTTTCTTGTCTATCGAGAAATATCCGGCATGGGTGGCATGGGCTGATATGCTTCCAAGATAAGCCATATAGTCTGGGTCGAACATATTCTGATTATTATTCAGCTCATCTATGTACTCTTGCTCGAATATCTCGCCATAGCGTCCCAACTGCTGGTTGCCGTCTTCGTCATACTGACGATAGTTTGCCACTTCATCCACGAAAAACAGTGAGAGGCACTTTATGCCTCGCTTGAACAAGGCTGACTCCTTACGGAAGTGTGCCTTGATGGTTTCGCGTATCTGGATGCGTGCCTTGTGGTCGGCTGTAACATTTCCTTGAATATCCTTCACATTTAGCGTCACACCATTACCGAATATCGCCTTGCTACGCAAAGGGTCGATCTCTGTCAACATATAGCCACGATATTGCTCCATCTCTCCGGAAAGATAATAGAGGTCATCGCCTTCGCCTACATTCTTGTAGGCTCGTTTGATGTTGCCGCTCTTGCTCTGCACGTCTATCTCCAGGCGCACCTTAGGAGCTTCGTTCTTTGATAGTATAACGCTATCAAAGTAGATGTAGCTTTCTGTTCCTTTGAGGTTGCGAAGCTCGAAGCCTACCACCTCTATCTTCTTTACCAACTTCTGATTGTAGGCATCCAACGCATCGAGCACATACACGGGGTTGTGGGTCTCTCTATGTGTGGCTGAATAGTTGAGCGTGAACAAGGGGTTGAAGCGAGCCAACGCAGACTGCGTGGCTGCACCACCCATCTTCTGAGGTTCGTCCAATATGATAATCGGACGGTTGGCTGCTATCACGTCGATGGGTCGGCGTGAGGCAAACTCGTCGCGCTTGTCGTAAATGATGCGGGCATATTTGTTTTTAGCACCTTCTTTCATCGAGGTGTTAAACGCCTGAGTATTGATGATCATTACGGAGATATCGGCACTCTGCGAATAGGTGTCTATCTGATTGAGGTTGTCGCTGTTGTATATGAAGTAGCGTGCCTTCTTGCCATACAGCTCCATGAAGTGGTCTTGGGTGATGTCGAAACTCTTCTTCACTCCTTCGCGTATGGCGATGCTGGGCACTACGATGATGAACTTTGTCCAACCATAACGCTTGTTCAGCTCAAACATAGTCTTGACATAGACGTAGGTCTTACCCGTACCGGTCTCCATTTCTATATCAAGCTGGCACGCTCCAAGGCGCTTTATCACCTCATTGCTGAGGTGGATGTTATTCTGCGACTGTATCTGATGGATGTTCTTCAGCAACTCATCCTCAGAAAGCACTATCTCACCGTTCTTATAGCCTGTGTCAAACTCGCTGAAACCGAGGCCTTTCTGCTCAATGCGCTTGCCGTTGTCAATCACATACACCTTTCCCTGGTCTATCTTGTACTCTAAGAGTCCTTGGTTGGGTTGTCCGTTAAAGATGTCAACGGTGCTTTCTACGGCATCGGTCTGATATGGTTGTATCTTGAATTGCAGTTTCATTACACTTACAGGATTTTTGTTGTGGTGTTGGGTGCGTATGTCTTGAATATCTGCTCGAAGTTGGTTGTCGTTGCATCATCTGCCATACTGGTATCACGCAGCACAGCATACATTGGCTGCATCTTCGCAATGGCTTTTACCACATCTTCGGATACTTCCTGGTCGAAGCAAGCCACAAGATAACCGTCGCCTACATTATATATCGTCTTGCCATCTACCATGCTCTCTTCAATCTTACTGTCGAGCGTTGCACCGAGTTCCAGCATCACTTGGAATAGGAGATCGCCACTTGTACGGTCGGGCTTCACGTTGTCTACCAACGAGAACAAATCCTGCTGTGCTGTATCTTTCGGAGAATAGAACACTTCCTTCATGTTGCTGCTGTCAAGCTTCAAAACACGGAAACCTTTGTCGAGCTTCTGTGCCTTTTCAGGATTCTCCTCCTTGATCTTGGCTCCTGCGCGACGGATGCGCTCTTTGCCAATTTCGCAGATGGTGTGTGGAACCTTCATTGAATCCAATAAATTAATTGCATTTTTCGCCACCTTTTTTGATTTTTCAGATCCCTTGCTAGCATCAATTAATTCTGGTATCTGCACAAGAATGAATCTTCGATTAAGATTTTGTTCAATGTTTGCCAAAAATACAGAATGAGCAGTGGTTGCACTTCCTGAGAAGAAGTCAAGAATAATATCTCCATCGTTGGTTCCACAAAATTCAATTATTCTTTCTATTACCTCTTCATCCTTAGGGTTTTCAAAAACCTTGTCACCCATTAATGTTGCAAGTCTTTTTGAAGCTGCACGACCATCTTGATAGAATACACTATACGGTACGGCGTATTCCCGATCTTTCAAATAAGCCTTAATCGTTGGCACACTATTTTCGTTTTCGCCGAAATCTACTCTATCTTCTTTTATCCATTCTTTCAAGTTCTCCTCAGAAGTGATCCAGCCTCGTGAAGGTATTTTGACAGGTTTGCGGGTAAGAGGATGCAAAACCTCATATTTAGGGCCGCCACCACCTGGCCATGAAATATTATCTGCGAAATAAATACCGCGTTTATCTACACGACAATAATGCTTATGATCTTTTGCAGGATGTCCATCTGGTAAATTCTTATACCATTTTTTTAGTTCCTTCTCAATATTCGCATAATCATCACCATACTTTTTCACTAAAGCATTATATATGTTATAAATATCATCAAGCCCACGTTTTTTTTCACGCCAAACTATTTTGTGTTCCTTTATATATTCTGCATTACGGAAATAGCAAACAACATATTCATGTGATACGGAAATGTATTTAGAATCATTCTTTCTTCCTGCCGACCAAATAAACTCTGCTATAAAATTAGACTCTCCAAATATTTCATCGCATACTTTTTTGAGATTTTCAAGTTCATTTTCATCTATGCTTATGAAAATCACACCATCCTCCGTCAGCAAGTCCCTTGCCACCCTCAGTCTCGGATAAATCATATTCAGCCAATCGGTGTGAAAGCGTCCGTTGCTCTCGGTATTCGTCACCAGACGATTGCCCTGCTCGTCAAACTGTCCTGAGTTGGCGAGATATTCGGAAGTCGACTCTGCAAAGTCGTCTTCATAAACAAAGTCATTTCCTGTGTTATATGGTGGGTCGATGTAAATCATCTTCACCTTATGGAGATAAGTTTCCTTAAGGCATTTCAGTACATCGAGGTTGTCACCCTCGATGTAAAGGTTTTGTGTCGTGTCGAAGTCTACGCTCTCCTCACGGCAAGGGCGCAAGGTAGCATTGATAGGTGCATTGGCAGCAAGGATAGCCTTGCGCTTGTCGGGCCAAGTAAACTGATAGCGCTCTTCATTGCCTTCTACAATTTCGGAAGACAGCAACTGGCGCAGCTTGTCAAAGTCAACGGAGCGTTTTACCCCCCCCCATTTTATCGCTAACCTCTGTGATACATTCAGGGAACAATTCGGCTATTCGGCTGATATTGTCCTGCACACCATCGGCGGTTTGCATCTTAAGCTTCTCCATATTTTAAAAGTATTTCGTTTAAGTAAGTGATCAATTTTAATTTATATATAACTGAAGTTTCGGATTTAACAAGGGCGGGCTGAATCATCGTGCAAGGCGAATGCAATCAAGCTTGCTTGAATTGCTGAGCCGCAGCCGATAATGTCAAAGAAAAGCACGCGTTACGTAGGCGCGTTCGTGGCGCGTAACTCTTCGACAAATTGCATTTTACCCACACAATTCGTTATAGGCCCATAATTTTATTGCGTATTTTGTCGTAAAATTCACTTTTAGACAGAATAGATTACCTTGCAAAGATACTATCTTAACGCTGTATTAAATAAAAATTAACACCAAAATATCTCTAAAACAGTCATTTGCGCTTGATAGTTGACTCTTTAGTAACGAATCGTCTGCCTAATTGGGGGCGGGTTTGATTGGGGGGCGGGTTTTCAACCCGCGGCAGCAGCAAGTTGTATAGTCGCTTAGCGCGAGAACATACATAACATACACTTTATTAACTCTTTACGAACATACTATTTACACATATTACTCAAATTATCAGTGTCTCGAACGCAAGCAAACGCAAGCAAGCCTGGGGGCGACGCGTCCCCGCGTCGGCATTTGCTAGTCAAGGTTCGAAGCCTTGACTAGCAAATACATGAATATCAATACTTTAAGTATTGTCAACTTGGGGCATCGAGCCCCAAGTTGACAATGCCGACGCGGGGACGCGTCGCCCCCAGGCTAGCTTGCGTTTGCTTGCGTTCGAGGCACCGACAAATTACAGTTTATCACATTGTTAACTAATAATTAAATATAAATTCGTACTTTTGTCGCATTATACCTAATATGGCTTTTTGACTTTTAAGAAAAAGCTGTGCACGCTTCTATAACAAACTCTTCGTATGAAAGAATTTTTTCGCGTAATGCGACGTTTTGTGACTCCTTATAAAGGTTATTTGGTGGGGTCGCTGGTGTTTAACCTGCTTTCGGCAGTGTTAAACGTATTCTCGTTTATGTCGATAATACCGATGCTACAGATGCTCTTTGGCATTGATAAGATGCACTACACGTTTATGGCCTGGGACACAGCAGGCGCGTCGACCAAAGACATTGTGGTGAACAATATGTATTGGTATACCTCAGAGCTTATGGCACAGTTTGGCGCTGGCACGGCATTGCTGCTCATTGGGCTCTTCTTGGTGGCAACTACGCTGCTAAAGACAGGGTGCTACTTTGCATCGGTGGCGATCATGGTGCCCATGCGTACGGGCATTGTGCGCGACATTCGTACCCAGGTGTATCATAAAATTATCTCGTTGCCCCTTTCTTTCTTTAGTGACGAGCGCAAGGGCGACATTATCGCTCGTATGAGCGGTGACGTGAATGAGATCGAAAATTCTATCACGGGTTCGCTCGATATGTTGATTAAGAATCCTATCCTTTTGGTGTGCTACTTCGGTGTGTTGATCTACACTTCGTGGCAGTTGACGCTCTTTACGATCGTGGTGTTGCCCGTAATGGGTTGGGCTATGGGGCGCATTGGGCGTAAGCTGAAGCAAAAGAGCCTCGATGCGCAGAATAAGTGGAGCGACACGATGGCACAGTTGGAAGAGACGTTGGGCGGAATGCGCATTATCAAAGCCTTTACGGCCGAGCAGAAGATGAAGGCGCGCTTCGACGAGGCAACGAATGACTTCCGTCGGGCTACAAACCGCGTGTCGGTGCGTCAGGCTTCGGCCCACCCCGTGAGTGAGTTTTTGGGTACAACGCTGATTGTCCTTGTACTGTGGTATGGCGGTACGCTCATCTTCTCCGACCATTCACCGATTGATGCGCCGACGTTCATCTTCTATATGGTGATACTCTATAGCATTATTCAGCCATTGAAGGACTTGTCGAAGGCTTCGTATGCCGTGCCCAAGGGTATGGCTTCGGTAGAACGTGTGAATAAAATTCTGCTTGCCGAAAATCCGATAGCAGAACCTAAGGAACCCGTTCACGTGACGGGGCTGAAGGATAAGATTGAGTTTAAGGGTGTCAGCTTCTCATATAATGGCACGACTCCCGTACTGCACGGTGTAGACTTGACCGTGAAGCGTGGCCAGACGATAGCGTTGGTAGGCCAGAGCGGTTCGGGAAAGTCGACGTTGGTAGACCTCCTACCGCGCTATCATGACGTGACGGAAGGCGAGATACTGATAGACGGTGTGAACGTGAAGGCGTTGAGCCTGTCTGACCTTCGTGCGATGATAGGCAATGTCAATCAGGAGGCTATTCTCTTCAACGACTCCTTCTATAATAATATCACCTTTGGCGTGGAACACGCGACGATGGAGGAGGTGGTGGCAGCGGCCAAGGTGGCCAATGCACACGATTTCATCATGGAGAGTGAGGCTGGCTATGATACGAAGGTGGGCGACAGAGGTTGTCGTCTCTCAGGCGGTCAGCGCCAACGCGTGTCGATAGCGCGTGCGGTGTTGAAGAACCCTGACATCTTGATACTCGACGAGGCTACTTCGGCACTTGATACGGAGAGCGAACGCTTGGTGCAGGAGGCGCTGGAGCGACTGATGAAGACGCGTACAACCATAGCCATTGCCCACCGCCTCTCGACGATTAAGAATGCGGACGAGATCTGCGTACTGCATGAGGGCCGCATCGTAGAGCGCGGCACGCATGAGGCGTTGCTCCAATTGGGAGGATATTATAAGAAGCTGAACGATATGCAGCAGTTATAGGGCCTCTCATGGTTTTACGTTTGAAGGTTATGAGGTCACATAAAGTTCGTTTTTGTTGATTATCAACGTGATGTGACGAACGATATTAATATATGGAATTACATTGTCTTGAAAATAAATCAATCCTCATTACGGGTGCTTCAGGCTTTATAGGCAGCTTTATGGTAGAGCGTGCCTTGGCGGAGGGCATGGAGGTGTGGGCTGCTGTGCGCCCTACGAGTAGTCGTCGTTACTTGACGGACGACCGTATTCACTTTATAGAATTGGACTTGAGCGATGAGTTGCACTTGCAACATCAGTTGGAGGACCACTTGAAGGAGGTGGGGGGGCGTCCGTTTGACTACGTAATTCATGCTGCGGGAGCGACAAAGTGTCGACGTGCGGAGGACTTCTTTACGATTAACGCAGAGGGTACGGGACGTTTGGCGCTGACGCTATTGGGTACGCAAGCACTGCTTCCGACGGGGCGTTTCGTGTTTATTAGTTCGCTGAGCGTAATGGGTCCCTTACACGAGAGAGATGGTAAGGACATCATGGCTTCGGAGTTGGCACGGCCGAATACGGCCTATGGGGCTTCGAAGTTGCAGGCGGAGAGTATGTTGGCCGATATTCGTGACTTGAACTATGTGGTGTTGCGCCCTACGGGGGTGTATGGTCCGAGGGAGAAGGATTATGCGATGATGGCGGACGCGATACGTCGACACGTTGACTTTGCGGTGGGTTACCGACCGCAGGTGTTGACGTTTATATACGTGGCGGACTTGGTGGAGGCGGCTTTCTTGGCGCTGAGACGGGGACGACGCGGAGCGAAGTATTTCTTGACAGACGGTGGGGTGTACACCTCGCGTACGTTTAGTGACTTGATTCAGATGCAGTTGGGCGTGAAGCACGTGTGTCACATTGTGGCGCCGCTGTGGGTGCTCCGCGCAGTGTGTTGGGTGAGTGAACGCTTGGCACGACTGACGGGAAGTCTCTCGACGCTGAATATGGATAAGTATAGGATTATGAAGCAACGCTCGTGGCGGTGTGACATCGGGCCGGCACGCGAAGACTTAGGGTATCAACCTAAATGGCCGTTAACACGGGGCGTGGAGGCTACGTTTAAACGTTCGTAGAACGTAATTAACGATAAAAGTTTTTGGGGCGCGCTTCGCGCTTGGGGTGAACATTAATTACTCCATTAATTTTTAACGTTAAAGTTCTTGGGGCGCGCTTCGCGCTTGGGATGAACATTAATTATCATTAATTAGCCATTAATTATTTCATTAATTTCATCATTAATTATTTCATGTAGTTGTCATTAATTTTTCTTTTTGGGTAATTAATGAAATAATTAATGGCTAATTAATGATAATTAATGTTCCCTTCCCCGGAGCGTGAAGCGCGACTTCATGTTTAATAGTTTATAAGTTAGATAAATGTTAGATAAGATAGGTGTTGAGGAACGTGGCCGTAAGGCATTGATATCGGTAGAGTGGGCAACGTTGGCATATACGTTGTTTACGTGTGTACTGATATTGCTCTTTTGGCAGCGCATGGGGCAACCTATGCAGTTGTTGGAGGGGCGCGCGTTGGTGTTGGGCGGCATGGCGCTGCTGTGGCTATTCTATTGGTTACGACCGAATAAGTATTTGATGTTGCTGCGCTATGTGTTTCCCTTGTCGTTGTTGGGGTATTGGTATCCCGATACGTATGAGTTTTGTCAACTGTTTCCGAATTTAGACCATGTGTTTGCCCGTGCCGACTTGGCGTTGTTCGGTTGCCAGCCGAGTTTGGAATTTTCAAGGTGGCTGCCGGAGAAAGTGTGGAGCGAACTGTTTCACATGGGCTACTTTGCCTATTACCCGATGATAGCGGTGACGGTGTTGTCTCCTATCTTTGTGGATAGACGAATGTTTGCACGCACGGCGTATGTGGTGTTGGCGAGCTTCTTTATGTATTACTTGATATACCTCTTCCTGCCCGTAGCTGGGCCGCAGTATTACTTTCATGCGGTGGGAGAGGAGGTGATACGAAGTGGACACTTCCCTCACTTAGGCGACTACTTCCGTTATCACACGGAGTTGGCGGTTTCGCCAGGTCCTGATGGATTCTTCCGCGAGTTGGTGGAAAATACGCAGCAGTCGGGGGAACGACCTACGGCGGCTTTCCCATCAAGTCATGTGGGTATGAGCACGGTGTTGATGTTTCTGTTGTGGCGGATTAAACGCTCGTTATTCTATGCGATGTTGCCGTTCTACTTCTTCTTGTGCTGCGCAACGGTGTACATTCAGGCGCACTACTTGATTGACGTCATTGGGGGCTTGGTAACAGCCATCCTCTTCTTTAACGTTAATTGGTGGGGATATACGAGACACGTAAAAAAACGATTAATGAAAGATTAATGGTCGATTAATGATACATTAATGTTTAAAAAAACAAGCGCGAAGCGCGCCTTCACGTTAAATTAAAGTATATATGAGAATAAAGAGTTTTATGTTAGCAGCTACGATGATGACCTTTGCGTTATCATCGTTGGCGCAAGTAGGTAAGGGCGGTATAACGCCTGAGATGCTCAGCACGATGCGTAAGTCACACCCGATGACTGCTTCTGACCGTGCACTGCGTAATGCCTTAGCCGGCACAAGTATTAATCAGTTGGCCACGAACGCCACGAATAGTGATGCTACGGACACGCACTTTAGTAACGAAGTGCCTTCAAAGGGCATTACCGACCAGAAGAGTTCGGGTCGTTGCTGGCTCTTCACGGGACTGAACGTGATGCGCGCAAAGGCGATAAAGGAGAGAGGATTGGGCGAGTTTCAGTTCTCGCAGAGTTATTGCTTCTTTTACGACCAGTTGGAGAAGTCGAACCTCTTCTTGCAAGCCGTGATAGACAATGCCAAGAAGCCGATGTCAGACCAGTTGGTCGATTGGCTGTTTAAGAATCCACTGTCAGACGGCGGTACGTTCTGTGGTGTGATAGACGTAGTGAGCAAGTACGGCTTGGTGCCTTCTGAGGCGATGCCTGAATCGTATAATGCGAATAATACGCAGCGTATGGCTTCACTGTTGAGCTTGAAGTTGCGCGAGTATGGTCTGACGCTGCGTAAGTTGGCAGCACAGGGTAAGAAGACGGCCGAGTTGGAACGCGTGAAGACGGAGCAGTTGGGCACGATCTATCACATCTTGGCAGTATGCTTGGGTGAACCCGTGGAGAAGTTTACGTGGACACCGCGCGATGCACAAGGAAAGGCCTTGGGCGAGGAGAAGGAGTATACGCCAAAGGAGTTTTACCAAGCATTGGTGGGTAAGGACTTGAAGCACTCATACGTAATGGTGATGAACGATCCCTCGCGCGCGTACCATAAAACGTATACGATCGATATGGACCGCCATTCTTACGACGGTGAGCAGTGGACATACCTGAACCTCCCCATGGAGGAGATAAAGGCAATGGCGGTGGCTTCGATTAAGGACTCTGTGATGATGTACTTCTCTTGTGATGTGGGTAAGTATTTGGACTCAAAGACGGGCGTATTGTCGCTGAAGAATTATGACTATGAGTCGTTATTTGGCACAACGTTCCCGATGACGAAGGCGGAACGTATTCAGACGTATGCTTCGGCTTCGAGTCATGCCATGACGCTGATGGCGGTAGACCTCACGGCTGACGGTAAGACAAAGAAGTGGATGGTGGAGAACTCTTGGGGTGCTCAGTCGGGCTATCGTGGTCACTTGATTATGACAGACGAATGGTTTGACGCGTATATGTTCCGCCTCGTGGTAGACAAGAAGTATGTGCCTGCACAGACATTGGAACTTCTGAAGCAGACGCCTATCAAATTGCCCGCTTGGGACCCGCTGTTTAGTGGGGAAGAGTGATGCATGAACGTGAAGATGTGCGAATAGTCGTCGTTTGTAGCTGATTTTTAGAGCATTAAATCATTTGCTCATTCTCACATTCTTACATTTAAAAAGAATGCTGCCTTTGCAGAAAAAGTGTACAAAATGTACACTCTTTTTGCAAAGGCTTTTTTTGTGTCCTACCTTTGCACTGTCAAACGAGATGAAGCGCTTCTAATCAGAGTAAGACGAGTAAGTTACCTTATATATTATATAGGTGTACTTATCAACTCCAAAAAAGACAAGTTCGGTGGCTAACTGGTCAACTTAAGGGTGGTTCTAAAAATTCTGTTTTTAGAGTTCTGCTATTCTGAAATGTGATTTGTACGCTCTCGAAAGTGTCTTTTTGAAAGTTTGTTCGGTCACATAGCCCGCTATGCTCCCTCACAAACTTTTAAAAATACACTTCCGATAGCGCACAAATCCCTATTTCAGAATTATTAGAACCACCCTTAAAGAAAACTACTAACCATAAAAAAACAATTTACTACCATGATTTTATTTAAGGCAACTGTCCGCAAAAATTTTAAGACGGGCGAGAAGTTATTTTATCCGATGTTGGTTGAACCCTCAGTGGTAACCTTTGAAGAGTTGTTGAACAGTGTTCAGGAGATTTGTTCACTCACGTTGGCTGATGTTACGGCGATTGTGAAGTCGTTCCAAGAGGTGGTGCTCGAGTCGCTTTCGGAAGGCTATAGCGTACACGTTGACAACTTGGGTTCGTTCCGTCCAACGCTGAAGGCAACGAGCGTGGAGAATAAAGACGACGTGTCAGCCGATTTGATCAAACAAGTGCACTGCGTGTTTACTCCATCGGTTCGCTTGAAGGAGGCGATAAAGATGAACAACTTGGAGTTTAAGAAACTCCGTTGAGGCTCTGCCTTTTAAAATGTGCAAGTGTGCAAATGTGCGAATGGTCGCCATCTGTTGCGCGATTTATTCAATCATTCTCACATTTGTACATTAAAGGGTGGTTCTAAAAATTCTGTTTCAACTTACTAAACTAACCTTTCATGAAAGAGAAGAGCGATAAGGGTGTAGTGGGCGCATTGATGATGTTGATGTCGGGCATCGCGCTTTCGGTGGCAGGCTTTGTAGTCGACCCTGTGGGCGAGATAAGCGACTCTGTGTTGTGGTATGTGTCGCAATCACTGATTTATGCCGGTAGCGTGTTTGGCGTGACGGTGTATATAGACAGACAATTAGTAGGCCGCAAGGCTGCTTGATGAGAAAACTTAAAAAAAGAGATGCGAAAGATAGACGAGATTATTATCCATTGTTCGGCTACGGCTGAAGGACGCAACTTTACGGTGGAGGACGTACGACGGTGGCACAAGGCACGCGGATTTGTCGATGTGGGGTATCATTACTTGGTATACTTAGACGGTTCGGTGCATGTGGGGCGGCCCCTCGCACAGGTGGGTGCTCACTGCTTGGGACACAACGCGCATAGTATCGGCGTGTGCTACATCGGGGGCTTGGCTCGTGATGGTAAAACACCGAAGGATACGCGCACGGGCTCACAAAAGTTGGCACTGGAGGCTTTAGTACAATTATTACAACTTAACTATCCTGTAGCTACCGTGCATGGACACAAAGAATTTGCTAATAAGGCTTGTCCGTGCTTTGATGTGGAACAGGAATACAAGAAGTCGTCTAAACTTTTCTGACGAAGATTATATTTAAACTTTTATCTCTTCTAAATTCAATCTTTACCTTTCTTTTTGACCGCTTTTTGACCTTTCATCGGTCGTGTAGCTCGCTACACTCCCTCTTCAATGCCAAAAATCGCTTCAAAAATAAAGGCAAATCTTGAACTTCATAAAAGTTTAGACGACTTCAAATGAATGAGTGGAATGATCGCCTTGGGTTGCGCAAATTATTCAATCATTTTCATTCTCACATTCTCACATTCTTACATTTATATCTAACCTATTAAAAATTTAAATTACCATGTTACATTACAAGATTCGTTCTATTAAGAACGTAACTGATCAGAAAGTGAAGTATTATCCCGCCATAGCTAACGTGCGCGTGATGAAGTTTAAGGACATCGTAAGTCGTATTGTGGAACGTACGCACTTGACCTCGCCTGACGTGTCAGGTGGCGCACAAGCGCTGTCGAATGCATTGGTGAACTACTTGCGTCATGGTAGACGCGTGAAGTTGGGCGACTTGGGTACGTTTTATCTCGGTCTGCGCGCCGTTGGCGGTGAAGCAGAAAAGGATAGCGTAACGGCTAAGCACATTAAAAACGTGCGCTGCCGCTACTTGGCTTCGAACGAGATGAAAAAGGCTCTGGAAACGTCGCTCGTTAGCTTTAAGAAACGCGAGGGGTAACGTTAACGTTAAGGGGCGCGCTTCGCGCTTGGTTTTTTAAACATTAATGTTCAAAAACTAAGCGCAAAGCGCGCCTTAATGTTCATTCATCATTTCGTTCATGCCAATTCGTGTTTTTCTTTTTCATTAATGTAGGGTGTTTTTTGGCGTTAGGGCCGAAAATGGTTAATTTTGCATACAAATAAACATCATCATCCATGACAGAGAAAAAATTTAACCGTACGCTTGTCACTGCCGCATTGCCTTATGCCAATGGCGGAGTACACATCGGTCACTTAGCTGGCGTCTACGTGCCAGCAGATATATACGTGCGTTACCTCCGACTCAAGAAGCGCGAAGTGCTTTTCATCTGCGGTTCGGACGAACATGGTGTACCCGTCACCATTCGTGCACGTAAGGAAGGTTGCACCCCCCAAGAGGTGGTGGACCGTTACAACAAGATTATTCGCGAATCGTTCGAAGGCTTTGGCATATCGTTCGACTTCTTTGGCCGCACCACTTCAGAGGTACATAAGAAGACCGCTTCAGACTTCTTCCGCACACTTTACGATAAGGGAGAGTTTGTAGAACAAGAGAGCGAACAATATTACGACGAAGAGGCACACACCTTCTTGGCCGACCGCTACATCACGGGCGAATGTCCGCACTGCCACGCAGAAGGTGCCTATGGCGACCAGTGTGAGAAATGTGGTACAGCCCTTTCTCCTACCGAATTGATCAATCCCCGTTCGACCGTGAGCGGTTCAAAACCCGTGTTGCGTAAGACGAAACACTGGTATCTGCCCCTCGATAAGCATCAGCAGTGGCTCGAACCGTGGATAACGAAGGAGCACACTGAATGGCGCCCCAACGTTATGGGACAGTGCAAGAGTTGGTTTGACATGGGACTCAAGCCCCGTGCCGTGAGCCGCGACTTGGAGTGGGGTATTCCCGTTCCTGTAGAGGGCGCTGACGGTAAGGTGCTCTACGTATGGTTCGACGCACCGATTGGCTACATTAGCAATACGAAGGAATTGCTCCCCAATGATTGGGAGAAGTGGTGGAAGAGCGACGACACACGTTTGATCCACTTCATCGGTAAAGATAATATCGTGTTCCACTGCATCGTATTCCCCGCTATGTTGAAGGCTGAAGGTTCATATATTCTGCCTGACAATGTGCCAGCGAATGAGTTCCTCAACTTAGAGGACGATAAGATTAGTACTTCACGTAACTGGGCTGTATGGTTGGACGAATACTTGCGCGACCTTCCTGGTAAGCAAGACGTATTGCGCTACGTGCTTACAGCCAATGCACCCGAAACGAAGGACAATAACTTTACGTGGAAAGACTTCCAAGCTCGTAATAACAATGAGTTGGTGGCCGTATATGGCAACTTTGTCAATCGTGCTCTCCAGCTTACAAAGAAGTATTACGACGGCGTGGTACCTGCCGCAGGTGAGTTGACAGACTATGATCGCCAGACGATAGCTGAGTTTAAGGACGTAAAGGCAGAGGTAGAACGCTTAATCGAAAACTTCCGCTTCCGCGATGCACAGAAGGAGGCCATGAACTTGGCACGTATCGGTAATAAGTACTTGGCAGACTCTGAGCCTTGGAAGGTAATCAAGACTGACCCCGAACGTGTGAAGACGGTCTTAAACCTCTCTTTGCAGTTGGTAGCCAACTTGGCCATTGCTTTCGAGCCGTTCTTGCCCTTCTCAAGTCAGAAGTTGCGCATGATGCTCAACATGGACGAAGTAGAGTGGGACCGCTTAGGTGCTACCGACCTCTTACCCGAAGGCCACGTATTGGGTGCGCCAGCATTGCTCTTTGAGAAGATAGAAGACAGTGTGGTAGAGGCACAAGTACAAAAGCTCCTTGATACGAAGAAGGCTAACGAGGCTGCTAACTTTAAGGCCGCTCCTGTGAAGGAAACCATTGCTTTCGAGCAGTTTGAGGGTCTCGACATTCGTGTAGGCAAGGTCATTGAGTGTGAGAAGGTGAAGAAGAGTAAGAAGCTCTTGAAGTTCCTCATTGCCGACGGTGCTGAAAATCGTACTATCGTATCGGGCATCGCTCAGTACTACGATCCTGAACAACTCATCGGTAAGCAGGTGTGCTACATCGCCAATCTCGCTCCGCGTACGATTAATGGCATCGAGAGTCAGGGTATGATACTCTCTGCTGTCAACTTCGACGACTCGCTCTCAGTCGTTACCGTTGATCGTGAAGTAGCGAACGGTAGCCAAGTAGGATAAGGAAACGTTTAAACACTAAAATAATAAGAAGCGCGCTCTAACTTGTAAGGTGTTAGAGCGCGCTTTGTTTTGAATACGAATGATCATGAATTATTCATGAATCTTTTTTCGTTAATGTTCATTCATGTCAGACTTAGTTCTCCAAGAAATAGTCAATAGAGGTTACTACGCGTACGTTTTTAATATAAGGAGTGTATTGGTCGCGGTCGTCGATAGAGAACAAGCCCTGCGAAGCACTCTTGATCTTGCCCATTTTACTTTCAGAGTCGTTGGCAAACTTAACCGCAGCCTCGCGTGCATTCTTAGTAGCTTCTTCGATCATCTGTGGCTTAATCTTGTTGAGACTCGTAAATTCATACTTCACCTGCGTATCATAATCGCCAGCCGAAATGGCAATGCCTTGTTTCAGCAGTTCTCCCATACGCGGCATTAAGGAGCGTACTTGGTCAACTTGATTGCTTGATACGGTCAGTACGATCGTTACATTATAACGGTCGCGCGTAGCATTGTCTGACGAAGAATAGCGTTCAGCCTTAAGGTCGACAATCTGGGGCGCACCTACACTAATATCAGTGCGCTTCACTCCATTTTGAGTCAGGAAAGCCTCAATGCGTGGCGTCACTGCGTTAAGGTTGGCATAGATAGCTTGCAGGTCGTTGCCAGTAGTCTTGTAGGTGATAGGCCAAATGACATGGTCGGCCTTTACTTCACGCTCTGCCAGTCCGCGCACACTCACTACACGGTCTTTGCTGGCGAAGGCCGAAAGTCCTAAGTAGATGAAAAAACCTAAGACGAGCATGCCAATAGCCATGATAATGGCCTCTATGCGATAGTTCTTCATAATCGTTGTCTGTTTTAGATTGTTAATAAGATGTGGAAAGGTTATGGCTGCAAATATAAGGCGGTAGGATAAACCAATGCCAATTTTGGGATTTAAAAATGCTTAATTGCGTCCTCTCCCCTTTAGTTTCCTTCCCGACCAAGGAGGGGGGGAAGGGAGAGATAGTAGTTTGTTTATCCTTCAGATTTGCTTTGTATAGGATGAGATTATTATCTTGTTTTGCTATATACGCCATGCAAAACAGTTGGTAATATGTTGAGAGATGTAATAACGTTGTATTTTGTAATATTAATGTTGCAATGTATCAAAATTACAAGTGAATGCAACATTTGTGCTTGACAAAAGTGTTGGCTATCAGTAGTTTTGCAGCACAAACACCACATGAGGTGTAACATTTGATGCACGTCACATTTGTTATCATACGCGGCAAAGAGGCACAAACGAGTCCTCACGACGGGTTATAAATGTACACGCCATGTGGTAGTTAACGAAACTCATCTTTTTTACACCGATCTACAAAAAACAACAGTTACCATGACTTACCAAAAGAGACAATTGCAACGCGCAGTCTTGCTGACCTTTATGGCTGCTATAAGCGCGGGAGCAATGGCACAAGGAAAAGTTACAGCTGCTGACAGTACAGCCACAGAGAATGCTGCCAAAGAAGAGGGCAATCGCAACGTGATGCTCAACGCAGCGTCAGCAAATGGGCCTCGCGAGATTTCAATCGGGTTGCCAGGCGGCGATGTCAATGTGCTTGAAAACGGAATCCCCGTCGTATTTAACTCCAACCCTCACAACGTAAATACCCACTGGAGAGGTGATGGGTCGTTGGCTCACACAGGACTCTTAAAGATATCAGAGACGGCCATTACGACGGGCAACATAGGTTACGCTGTCAATTCGTTCGACCAATTAGGCACGGACAAGACAAAATTCTTCAACGGCACGCTGAATTATAACACCAACCACTTTGGCAAACAACAGTTCGACCTCAATCTCAATGGTGCCATTGGTAAGGGGTGGTTCTATTCAGGCAGCGTTTATCAGAACTTCGACCCAGGTTCGTTTAAGTTGCGCTTTGCACAGTACCAAGACCGCACGGAGATCTATAAATTTGCGTTGACAAAGCTCTATAACGAAGGTCGCGGCCGCTTGTCAGCCATTTATCATTACTCCAACTCCCACTGGCTATCGAACGCCACGACGGGAGCGCCCTTTATCTATAATGGTGATGGGTCAGTAAAGGAAATACCCGGTTTCAGCCTTGGCACCAGTTCTTACCTGCCCAACGTTTCGACCATTCCTTATATGGACATGCGCACGGGTGAGGTAAAGACTACTTCACTCTACGATGCCACAGCCAGCCGAGGCAATCAGTTTACACTTCAGAACAATTATCGTTGGGACAATGGATTGGAGTGGGACGTGCGCTTTAAGTACGACCACGCACAAGGCTCGTATCTCTACCAAACTCCTATGTCGCTGAGCGAAGTGACCATGGCCGATGGTTATTATACGAAAGGCGCAGACGGAACACTTACCCCCTACGCAGGCCATTTGCAGAGCCGCATGTCGTGCTTCAACCGTGGCAAGATAGATGAAACGTTCCTCACCTCTGAGCTTAAACGTAAATATGACAACATGACGTGGCGCGTGGGTTTGAACCAATGGCATTACCACAACGACTACGCTTCATGTACGACGATGTACGACCACACTGTAGAGGCGATGCCCGACATGCTTTATCACCCCGCAGCCTTGGCTGAGAAGAATTATTATGGCACTTCGGCCTATTATAACTTTAACCAGAATGCGTCGGAGTATTATAAAGGTGATGAGAACAAATTGGCTATCTTTGCCACACACGATTGGGACATCACGCCAAAGTTCAACCTCTATTACGGTGTACGCTTAGAGTGGCAACGCTCAAAGGGCGAGAATGCTGCCGTGCGCAATGCGGAGGGTAAGTATGTAGGGCGTTTTGCCAACTATCACTTAGGCGCTACGGCCGCTGACGGCACAGTGATTGCCCCAGTTGATTATGCTTACAATTGGCTCAACACGGTTTACACTGCTGCCTTGACTTATAAAGTGACGAAGCAGTTTGGCTTTACGGGCGACTTTACTTATAACACGCAACGCCCAGCCATGAACTCGTTTGCGCCCGCCGAAATGCCGAATGTAGGTAAGATAGCAATTCCCTTAGGCCGTGCGGGTATCTACTACAACAATGATTGGTTGAGTCTTACCTCACTCTTCTCATACATTGCGAAGTCGAACAACAACTCTACGCTCAACCTCATCAACCCGAACAATGCGTCTGACATCAAGGCTTCTGCTTTGACTTACGATATTAAGACGTTGGGTTGGACCACTGATGCCGTAGTGAAACCATTCCGCGGCTTTGAGTTCCACTTCTTGTTCACTTATCAAAAACCGACTTATAAGAAGTACGAGACGAGTGTAACCTTCTCTGACGGCATGGTGAGCGGCATTAATGCTACAGGCAATATCGTTACGGAGATACCGAAGGTGTTAGTAGAACTTGATCCTTCGTACACCTTCCTCAAGAATGATGCCTTGCGTATTTGGGCTTCGTTCCGCTACTTCTCCAAGACGTATGCCAACATTAAGAATGCTTACTACTTCAGTGGCCGTTGGGAGACATTTGGCGGTGTAGATTGGAAAGTAAACCGCCACGTGCAGTTGGGCTGCACCGTTATCAACTTCTTAAACCAAACGGGCGCGAAAGGCTCTATCGCTGGTGCAGAGTTGGTAGACAAGGATCAAGCCGCACAGTATAACGGTGCATGGATGGCAGGCTCGTATATTCGTCCATTTACCGTGGAATTTTCAGCAAAAATTAATTTCTGATTCAGTGGACGAGTTTTTTTGGGTTAACAAGTTGACGGGTTAACGAGTAAGTTATCATTTACTTATCAACTAAAAAAAACAAACTTACCTGTTAACTTGTCAACTCGTTAACTCGTCAACAAAAAAGACTTATCAACAAAAAAAATAAAACCATGAGAACTTTATCAGTACTTTTTGGCGCAGCCCTATTGGCTTCATGCGCATCAAATAAAGGTTCGTTTACGTTGAACCAACCGAGCGATACGCTCACTATCGTAAATATAAAAGACGCTCCGAAGTATGCGCTCTTGCCTATTGAGGAGGAACAACCAGAGGCTCAGGTGATGCTCAATGGCACTCCCATGGACGTGCGCTTAGCCGTTAACAAAGTGGACTATATGGTGCCCTTCCCCCTCCACGCTGGAGCTGCAGATGACTCTCTCGTAGTTAAAGGCTTAGCGCGAACAGCAGTGGCTTGGAAGCACATCGAGCTATCTGACACGTTCGACACGAAGAATCGCGAAACCTATCGTCCACTCTATCACCACACCCCGTCGTATGGCTGGATGAACGATGCTAATGGCCTTGTATATAAAGACGGTGAATACCACCTCTACTTCCAGTATAACCCCTACGGTTCGAAGTGGGGCAATATGCATTGGGGACACTCTGTATCAAAAGACCTCGTACATTGGACGCACGAACAACCTGCCATTGCACGCGACACGATGGGACATATCTTCTCAGGTTCGTGTGTGGTAGACGCTAACAACACGGCAGGAATGGGCAAAAACGCTATCATTGCCTTCTACACCTCTCACAAAGGATTGCCTAATGGCCACCAACGTCAGCAGCAATGCATGGCTTATAGCCTTGACAATGGACGCACCTTTACGAAGTATGAGAAAAATCCTGTTGTGACGGCTTTCGACGGACTCGAAAACTTCCGCGACCCGAAGGTATTCTGGTATGCGCCACAGCAAAAGTGGGTGATGATTGTCAGTGCTGACAAGAATATGCGCTTCTATGAGTCGAAGAACTTAAAGGATTGGAAGTACCTGAGCCAGTGGGGCGAGGGCTACGGACCTCAACCCAATCAGTTTGAATGTCCTGACTTCTTCGAGATGGCCGTTGACGGCAACGAACAAAACAAAAAGTGGGTGATGATTGTCAACATTAACCCAGGCTTTGTGTATGGCGGTAGCGGTACGATGTACTTTGTAGGACAGTTTGACGGCCAAAAGTTTACGTGTGACACAGCGCCTACCGACGTGAAATGGCTTGATTGGGGCAAGGACCATTACGCCACGGTCACTTATTCTAACACGCCGGGTCGCGTAATCGCTATGCCGTGGATGAGCAACTGGCAGTATGCGAACCTCACCCCGACGCAACAATTCCGTTCACAAAATGCGCTGCCACGCGAGTTGAAACTCTACACAGCCGATAAGGGCGAACTCCTACTGAGCGCAGCCCCTGTAAAGGAAACGGCCGCTTTGCGTGGCGAAGAGAAAAACCTCGGTTCGTTTGAGGGCGAAAAGCAGGTGGACTTCGCCAACGAAGGGGCACTTGAATTGGACTTTGATCTCACCCCTGCCAATGTTGATAAGTGTGGCGTTGAGTTGGTAAATAGTAAGGGCGAAAAAGTGAGCCTCTACTACGATGTGAAGGCACAGCGCTTCGTAATGGATCGTGCAGAGAGTGGCATTACCGACTTTGGTAAGAAGGTAGAACCTCATCAGCTCGACAATGCTGAAAGTCTGAAACGTTATAAGACGCTTACGGTAAACTACAAGAATGCTTTCGCACTGGGCACATGGGCTCCCGTGCCAGTAAAGGCGGAGACACACCACGTACAAGTGTTCGTTGATAAATCGTCCGTTGAACTCTTCGTCGATGGTGGCCGCATAGCCATGACCAACCTCGTATTCCCCACTGAACCTTATAATGCACTCCACTTCTTCGGAGGTAAAGTGAAAGACGCTAAGGTGTGGAAGATAAAGTAAACGCGTCCTCTTCAGAGAGCAACGCGTCCTCACCTGGGGGCGACGCGTCCCCGCGTCGGCATTTGCTTGTCAAGGCTCGATGCCTTGACAAGCAAATACAAGATTATCACCAGGTTATGTCCCAAAGTTAGTATCAACATGATATAACCTTCAAACTAAAAACCGAATTATAAGGAAAATGAAATCGAAAAATATCGTTATCAGCATATTGATGCTCTGCTTCTTTTCTATGGGGTTTGTCGACCTCGTGGGCATTGCATCGAACTATGTGAAGGCCGACCTCTCACTCACTGACACAGAGGCCAATCTCTTCCCTTCACTCGTATTCTTTTGGTTCTTGATATTCAGCGTACCTACGGGCGTATTGATGAACAAGATAGGGCGCAAGCGCACCGTAGTAGTGAGCCTTGTCGTGACCTTTGCCTCACTGTTGCTCCCCTTGTTTGGTGAGAGTTATACGTTGATGCTCATTGCCTTCTCGCTCTTAGGCATTGGCAATGCCATAATGCAGACCTCGCTCAACCCCCTGTTGAGCAACGTGGTACGCGGTGGCAACCTATCGAGTGTGCTTACTTTTGGCCAGTTTATTAAGGCCATAGCCTCGTTCTTAGCTCCTATCATTGCCTCTTGGGGCGCGAGTTACAATGCTTTCGGACTGGGTTGGCACATACTCTTCCCTATTTACATGCTTATTGCTATCTTTGCCACGTTCACGCTCTCAGCTATCCCCATTGATGAGGAACCTGCCGACCGAGCTTCGGGCTTTGGTGCTTGCTTCCGATTATTGAATAAGCCTTTCATATTGATCTGCTTTGTCTCTATCATGTGTCACGTAGGCATTGATGTAGGTACCAACACAACGGCTCCCAAACTCCTCCAAGAGCACTTGGGCCTAACGTTGGCCGAGGCCGGATTTGCCACAAGCCTTTACTTCATCTTCCGCACAGCGGGTTGCTTCATTGGGGCTTTCCTGTTGCGCAAGGTAAGCGAACGTTCATTCTTTATTATTAGCGTAATGATGATGGTGTTGGCTATGGCGGGGTTCCTCTGCTTACATAGTCAATGGGCACTTTATGCTTGCGTTGCCTTGGTAGGATTTGGTAATTCTAACATTTTCCCTATCACCTTTGCACAAGCTCTCAAGGCTTGTCCTGATAAGAAGAACGAAGTGTCGGGACTGATGATTATGGGCCTCTTTGGTGGCACGATTATTCCCCTCGCTATGGGCTACATGAGCGATGCCTTCGGCAGCCAAAGTGGAGCGGTCGTAGTAATGGCCGTAGCCGTGGCTTACTTGGTATTTTACTGTTTTAAGATTAAATAGTTTACGCTTGCTTAGTTAACTCGTTACTCCTCTCAAAAAAAATATATAAAAGAAGAAATGAAATACGTTATAGGTCTGGGTGAAGTATTATGGGACGTGCTTCCCTCAGGTAAACAAATCGGTGGCGCTCCCGCCAACTTCGCTTTTCATGTATCACAATTTGGGATTCCCGTTCGCGTCGTATCAGCCATTGGCGACGACGACTTAGGACGCGAAACGCGAGAAGTCTTTGCCAAACGCAATTTGACTGCCATTATGCCCTCCTTGCCCCAACCTACGGGCACCGTGTTGGCACAGATTGATGAAGCGGGCGTAGCTCACTACCACTTCCCCGATGACGTGGCATGGGACAACATTCCCTTCACGCCCGAAATGGAACAGCTGGCACGCGAGACGCAAGCCGTTTGTTGGGGTTCGTTGGCACAACGCAGCGAACGTTCGCGCCAGAGCATACTAAAGTTTGTTGATGCCGTGCCTTCAGGTAAGGGACAATACAAGATATTCGATATTAATCTGCGTCAGAATTTCTATACCAAAGAGATTATCACAGCCTCTCTTGAGCGTGCCAACGTGTTGAAGATAAATGATGAAGAACTTGTCATCGTAGCTCGTCTCTTTGGCCTACAAGGTACCGACCTCGAAGCCAAGAGCCGCACCCTATTGACTGAGTACAATCTTGATATGGTCATCCTCACTTGTGGTGAGAATGGTAGTTACATATTCACACCTGCTACAGAGGACAATCCATTAGGTGGCACCTCCTTTATGGAGACACCTCGCGTAAAGGTGAGCGACACGATTGGTGCCGGCGACTCCTTTACGGGTACTCTCGTAGCCTCACTCATAGAGGGACTGAGCATACGCGAAGCTCACGCTCGCGCCGTCCGTGTAAGTGCCTACGTTTGCACCCAAGCGGGAGCTATGCCGATATTGCCAGAAGAGGTAAAAAATTGATAAACTGGGGCCTCTCCCCCTAACCCCCTCCCCGGTCGGGGAAGGGGTTAGGGGGAGAGGCCATAGCCTATTTTTCGCGTCGCAGTGGATAATCGCCTCTGAGCTTTTCAAAAAGTTCAGGGGCTTTTTTTAGTGCCTCGCTATCACGCGTAGGGTCGTAAAGACGCAGTTCGGGAGCGAGGAGGTGACCTGAGCCTTCAGGGTAGTAAGCGTAGCCGTTGGGCAGCGTGGGGGCGGTAATGGTAGCAAAAGGCGTGGCATCAAGTCCGAAGTGATGTGCTACAGCCGTGAGTGCCATGCGCGTGCCATTCGCCTTGCCGTCGGCACTATAGCCTGCAATGTGGGGTGTGCCTAAGAATACACGTTGCAGAAGTGAGGGGAGAGGCTGCGGCTCGTTCTCCCACGTATCAACAACGGCCGTGCGTAGGTGGCCTTGTTCGAGTGCGTGGAGTAGTGCTTGATTGTCCACCACTTCGCCACGACTGCTATTAATGAGTACAGCCGAGGGACGCAGTGACTGTAAGAAGGCGGCATCGGCTATGTGATAGGTAGCATAAGGGGAGGGGTGGCGCGTGAGCGGAGTGTGGAAGGTAATGACATCAGCTTCGCGTGCCAGTGTGGTGAGCGATGTGAATGCAGCGTCTCCCTCGCGTTCCGCACGAGGAGGGTCGCAGAGCAAGATTTGACGAAAGCCGAGACGCTCGGCCATGTGCAGTACTTCCTTTCCTACGTGGCCTACGCCCACAATGCCGAGCGTTAGATGCTGAAACACGCTACGATCAAGGTCAGTAGCGCAGACAGGGGCTGAGGCCAGAGAGCGCGTGCGTCGTTCGTCCCAACAGCCGTGGGCTGCGAGTAAGAGTAAGGCCGACTCCACATATTGTGCTACACTGCGTGCATTGCAACCGGGGCAGTTGGTCCACGCAATGCCTGCTTCCTTCAGATAGTCGGTGTCGATATGGTCGTAACCAATCGTGGCCGTGGCAATAAATTGTACACGCGAGCCTTCGAGCAAAGCACGATTGCAGTGTGTGCGCGTTCGAATGATAAGGGCATCAGCCTCGCGCACGTCGGAGGCTGTAATTTCTGCTCCAGGTAGGTAGGTGCAAGTGCCAAGTTGTTCGGCATAGCCACGTATGAAGGGTATTTTTGAGTCTATTACGAGATGCATGGTGGAGAATGTGTTAATGTGCTAATGAGCTAATGAGCTAATGTGTTAATGTGCTAATGTGAGAACGTATATAGAATAATTGAACGAGAAAGGAAACAAACTATATTCTGTTTGTTTCCTTTCTCGTTTTATCTGTTTCGGTTTTTGTAGGAGAAGTTATTGACGTTCGATATAGGCCGTTATCGTATCAGTAGAGATGCCTGTAACTTTTGAGATGAAGTCAACATCACAGCCTTGTTGTATCATTGCTTGTACAATCTTCTGCTCGCCTTTTGCAATACCTTGTTTAAATCCTTCTACAAAACCTTCTACAAATCCTTCTGCATATCCTTTTGCAAATTCTTCTTCCTTCGCAGTATCAATCGAATTTTGAATGTCTCGGTAAGCTTTAAGGCTGTCTTCGTATTCTTTTATGTCATCTTTATTAGGTTGTGAGCCAAAGATGCGCTTAAAACCAAAGTCGGTGAGCAGACTTATGTATTTTTCTTCACTTGTTCGCATAATAAATGATTCAAATTTTGGATTTAACAAGGGCGGGCTGAAAGCCCAATGGAGCACATAGCCCAGGGCAAGCGAAGCGACACCCTGGGTATCGCG
>ENA-UEOL01000263-UEOL01000263.1-human-gut-metagenome-genome-assembly--contig:-NODE-263-length-39495-cov-117.170836_pt1 | contig 39495 bp, 32 predicted proteins | sample MGYA00242884_ERZ507884 | MGnify/ENA primary metagenome ERZ507884 (study PRJEB26167, sample SAMN06115417) | human gut metagenome | host: Homo sapiens | place: China:Chongqing | collected 2015-03-06... | reverse complement strand
GATATTCATGTATTTGCAAGTCAAGGCCTCGAGCCTTGACTTACAAATGCCGACGCGGGGACGCGTCGCCCCCAGGTTAGGACGCGTCCCCACAAAAATTAGGCAGACAAATTGCAGTTTAAGAGCCTCTATAAAATGTTTCAGAATGCCCTAAATAGGCATTGGCTTACGTATATTTTACCAATGGTGCTTTTTGCTTTCATGTTTCATTTTTATGTTTCAACCTATTGATTATCAAATCTTTTGAAGGCTGAAACATGCGACTTTTATGTTTCATTTTTGGATTCAATGTTTCATTCTAAAAAACACTGTGGGAGAAAAACAAAAACACTGTGGGAGCGATTTAAAACCTCCGTGGGAGCGATTCAAGAACACTGTGGGAGCGTGAAAGCGCTCCCTCAGTGTTTTGAAAAATGAAAAATGAAACTAAAAATGAAACATTAAAGTCGTATGTTTCACTTTCCGAAATGACTGATATTCAATTACTTTATAACAAAAAAAATGAAACATGAAAGATAAATCAAAAGTTCTGAAAATGTATGGATATCATTAATGTTCAAAAGCCAAAGCGCGAAGCGCGCCTTAATGTTCATTTCTTCGTTTTAAACACGAAAAAAAGGAACCACCCACGAACGTGAGTGATTCCGTTTTTTATTTGAATTTACCTGTATTCCAAATTATGAGTTTGGAAGGTGCGTTTTTTAGAAGTTATAAACTACACCGAAGTTGAGGTTATTGCCAGAGAAGTTGAAGCCAAAGCCATCTTCGCCATAAGCGCAGTTGGCATCATCAGCCTCGCGATAACCGAGGAAGCCAGCGTGAGCAATGAAGTCGAGGTTCTTGCAAAGGCCTACCTTTACACCAGGTTGAACACCTACGCGCCAACCTACCTGAGCGTCAGAAGAGTGGTCACCAATCTTTGTCTTATAAGTAGCTACGCCAAAGCCCATGTCGAGGAAGAGACTAACAGGACCAAACTTAACGTATGACCAACGAGCGTAAGGATCTACCTCGAAGCTATTCGTCTTAACGTGGTTTTTATAATTGTGTTCGTAACCAATACCAATGCCTAAGTCCCACTTATCAGAGAGCTTGTAGCCGAGGTCGGGCTTAATAGTGAAGTTAGTGTGATTGGCATCCTTATTGCGCCAGAGGCCTACTTCGCCACCTACATAAACTTGTGCACTTGCAGTAAGAGATGCTGCTGCAACTGCGAGAGTAAGAAACAACTTTTTCATTTTCTTCTTATCGATTAGTTTAGGTTCGTAATGTAACGCACAACAACTGAGGGCGAATGAGAGATTATGTTCGCACGCTGTTGATAGCTTATGCGTTAATAAAGGTATTTATTTCTAATATCTGCTCACAAAGGTAGGGGGACAACTTATACAATGCAAGTATTTTTTTAGATTTTACACAGTTTTCGGAATTATAGAACAACAAAAGGGGCTTTTAGGCAAAATCTACAACTACATTTGAGGCCTCTCCCCCTAACTCCTCCCTGGTCGAGGGAAGGGGTTAGGGGGAGAGGCCTTATGGATTTTTTTACAATGGGAAAGAGATGCCTAATGAAACGTTGCTGTTAGCACGGTTCAAAGGAATGCCCTGCTTGCTCAACTTGCCAAAGAAGCGGTCGGTGCCAAGCGTGATGTTGAAGTGCTTAGCGTGGAGACTACCTACCATACCGCCTTGAACGCCAGTGCTGGTAAAGCCCATGCTTACTGCGAACTCAAACCACTTTACAGGAGCAATGTTGGCTGAGAAGCGGCCTTGGTGGTAGCTGTGGCGACCTGCCATGCGGCTTTGGTAGAGGAAGCCGAAGCGAAGGTTGCGATAAACGGGTAAGGTATATTCTGCACCTAAACTGAGTGTGGCAGCCAACGCACGGCTGGTTGACTTGCAACCATCGTCGTAAACGGCAAAGGCATTGCCTAACTCGTCGCCGAGATCAGAGAACTGGTCACCAATGTCGCGGCCATCGTTGTTGACAGGGATTTCTTCTTGGTGCTTGCCCTTACCAAAGCCCTCAAACTCCCATTCACCTGCTGAAGAGGCGTGCTGAGCGTTCTTCCAGTTGATGAAGCCAAGGTCGGTAAGAGCGGCACTTACGGTGAGATCGTCCATTACCTTATAAGTAGCACCGAGGTCGAAGGCCAAACCAAAACCTCCGAGGCCTGGCTTGAAGTCGTCTAATTTGTCAATACGATGACGGTCGGGATCGTCGGGGTCTACCTTATCAGAAGTGGTGAACTTTGTGTTCATCACGGCGGCTGTAGCCTCTACGTTACCCGTTACGGCCCACTTGTCTTCCGCCATGCGGAACTTCACATCGTTTGCCTTTACATCAGCATAGGCAAGGCCGAAGAGGAACTTTACCTTACCGCCCACGGTGAGTTTGTCATTAATCTTGTGGGAGTGGCCGAGTCCGAGTTCTACGTAGTTCTCAGAACGAATGCCAAGGTTCGACACGTCGTATTCCTCTTGACCGCCAATCGTCTTCATAAAGCCGAAGAGTGACTTAGGCAATGCGAGGTTGGTGTTAGAACGGAGGTTCATCTCTACCGAGTTGATACCACCGAAACCCTTGAAACCAAAACCGAAGAGTTGGTACTTGAGGTTAACTGACATGCGGTTGTTATCCTTCAGCTTACCAAGGAATTCATTGGCATCGACCATGGGGTGCATAAAGGTAGTGAGATTGTTGCCATTCTCACCATAGCCTTGCCAAGTGGGTTCCATTTTGTAAACGAACGTTTTCAGGCCGAAGTTACCCGTTGTGCCTACGTTGAAGTCGCCCATAAAGAGGGGCATGCTCACGTATGGCTTGTCAAGCAAGGCGGGGTTGATATCATGTCGGTTGACCGACGATTGCATAAAGTAGTTGGTCGACGTCTCTTGTGCCACAGCGGGCAAAGCGAGCAGGGCGGCCATTGATAATATATGACGTAATTTCATGTTGAATTTTCTTTTGGGTTGTTGAGTTGACGAACTGATGAGTAAGTTCGTTTGTATAAACAATGGAAGCTCACTCGTTAACTTGTCTACTCGTTAACTTGTTAACTAAAAAACTATTAGTTGAAATCAGCTATTACGCCGCCCTCAACGCGTACTTTAATATCGTTCAACTTGAGATATTGGGTTGATACCAATTTGTGGTTACCATTGTTACCACTTTCGGCACGAACCTTAAAGTAAATGCGGTCGATCTTGCTCAAGTCGTCCTCGTGAGTCAACTTGGCCGAGAGCGTAAGTGCAGAAGCCTTCTCGTTGGTGCCGTCACCAGCCTCAGCGTTAGCTTCAGTGAAGGTGATACCCGGAATGACGTCGCCATTCACGTCGCGTGCTTCGAGTCCTATAACGAGGCCAAGAGGAATGGTGTTGAGTACGTTGGCTGTCACCTTGAGCGTACCATTCGACTTCAAGTCCTTCAAGTCGTCGTGCATGCTGCTGGTTGAGTCGTTATAGACAATGGTCAGACCGCCGTTAAACTCGAAGGGAACGAATACGCTATAAGCGGCATTGGCTTCGTAGTTGCGGCCCAGTTCAATGGTATAGAGCTTATCTTGTACGTTAACTTTACCATTGCTAAGGTCTACCTTGATGCTCTCAGGCAGTTTTTCAATCAAGCTGCTAAGATTTGTCACCTTGGCTTGGTCTGTAGCTACGCGTTCGCCTTCGGGATCGTAGGGGGCAGCGCCTTGGTAATAGTAAACGGTATTGTTCTGTTTAGCCTCCATGCTCGTAGCGGGCAAGCTAACCAACTTATTGTCTGACGCATTAGTATAGACAGAGGTAAGGTCGCCACTGAGCTTGATACCTACGGGTATGTTGGTCATGTCGGACGTGAAGCGGAGTGTGGGGTTAGAAGCAGCGATGCGTACTTCGTCGTCCTTTAAGAAGTCGGGCAAAGACTCAGCGATGTTGATGTCATTCACCGTAGGATTGATAGAGGGGCAGAACTTACCCGTCACGGTGTTGGCCGTGAGCTGATTGTTGTTGCCCACCTTGATGTCGAGGCGTACAGAAGCATAGTCGCCTTCGTGCATCTCAAACTGTCGGTTGCTATAGTTACCGAATGTCACCTTACCAGCGAGCGCGATGTTGGCCTCATCGCCAGAGAGTACTATTTCCTTAGAGCTACCAATTGAGCGGTTCAAGTCAACGCGGTCGAGCGAGAGATTGCAAAGGTCAACCTCAGCTACGTTGTTGAGGGTGAGTGTACCCTTCTGCTTGAGCACGTGGTGGGTAGCGTTGCCTGTAGCTTCCGTGAGTTCCCACTTCGTCTTATCGTAGCCACCTACGTGGAGCACTTTAGGTATCTTGATTGTCAATCCCTTCACTGTCCTGATACCCAACGCTACGTTGCTTGATGAGTTCTCCTTATACAGCTTCAGTGTAATGGGAGTAGACGTAACGGCAATGCTCTCTACGAACGATACGTCGTTAATGTCCTTAATCTTGAAGTCGATGCTTTGATTACCCTCTGCTTCTGCCTCTTCGGTCACGAAGTTGGCAGCAATGGGCAGCGGAGTGCCAGCGGGCACGTTAATGCCCTCCGCAGCTAACTGCTCACGCACCTTTTCATAATTGACAACCTCGTAGTTCATACTCATGTGCGTATCGTTAAAGGTGGTGTTCACCTGGTCCACCTTTACGTTGAAGTGGGTCGTACCGTCTTCTACTAAGTAGTAAAGGTTGTTCGCATCGAGCTTCACGCTTTCATCTACAGAGAGAATGTCGTCCAAATAAATCTTTTCTGTATTACCTAAGGGAGCGCTCAAACCTTCTGAGCCGAGCTTCATTGTTAGGTCTATCTTATTGACGTCATAAGAATCGTCAATGCAGCTTGTCAACAACAGTGCCGAACCAGCACACATCGCACTGCCTAACAATAAGTGTTTAATAAAGAGATTTGCCATAATTTTAATAGGTTTTATAGGATTATGGTTTAAAGTTATCGGATTACTTACGGCAAACCCATTGTTAATGGATCTGTTTTTGTTAATATAGGTTTACCTTTTATTGCCACAAAGGTAAGACAAATTGTTCAATATTTCCACTTTATTAAGAATTTTATTTAAAAAGGTTTTAAAATAAAGAATAAGTGGCTGATATACGTGCATAAGTGGCTAATGTGTGGGACTTTATTGAGAGGAAGGAAACATTAATGAACATTAAGGCGCGCTTCGCGCTTTGTTTTGAACATTAATTATCATTAATTGAACATTAATTATTTCATTAATTTTTTCGTTAATGTTCATTCTCGTTAGGCCGATAAATTGCAGTTTGTCAAATTGATTTTACCATACAATTTGCGTATAGAGCCAAAAAAAGGAGTCTTAAATAAGACTCCTTCGTGTTGGGTGCTTAGTGGGATTCGAACCCACGACATTCAGAACCACAATCTGACGCTCTAACCAACTGAACTATAAGCACCATCATTGCTTTCTCTTGTAAAGCGATGCAAAGGTACGGCATTTTTGCATTACTACCAAACTTTTGCAGCGTTTTTTTCAAAAAAAGTAAATTTTACTACTAAAAGAGAGGGGAATATGCATAAACAGACGCATCTTATAGCTTCGGCATAGGCGTATTAGGCTCAAATTTCATCGTGGCTGTAGTCCTTGATCTCGTCGAGTATTTCGTTAGCGAGGCGTTGGGTACGGCGGTAGGTGATGATACCCATGACGGCACCAATAACGCCTCCTACGACTCCACCTATTAAAATGGCGTGACGTTCTTCGTCCGTGGTACCTGTGAGCGACAGTATTTCATTGGCAAACCAAATGGCCCAAACTATCAAGAAGGGGATAGAGAAGCGCAACCACCGAGCATGGAGTAACTTCATGCGCACAATACGTTCTGTCACTTCAGCCAGCGTGCAGGCAGCTAAGTGTTCGGTGCGCATCATGCGGTGGCTATAATAGGTGTAGATTATGGCAATAAGAAGGAATACGGCCGTCACGGCTGAGAAGAGCCATGATATGCCCATCCAACTAAATGCAAAGATGCAATAGGGTATGCCAATAGCTGCGATAATGGTGATGAGTAGGCCATCGCGATTGATGCGCCCTGCATTGCGACTTATCACTCGACGCACTAAGCGGTCGTTGATGATTCGCTCGTTATCTAATTTTTGATGTAATAGAGCTAATTGCTCCTTCATTTCTTCTAATGTATCCATAGTGCTAATACTTGGGAAATGTGCAAATGCTTGGGAAATGTGCAAATGTGAGGATGTGAGAATGTGCAAATGCTTGGGAAATGTGTAAATGTGAGAATGTGAGAATGTGAGAATGTGCAAATATGCCAATGTTTTGCCATGCTTGGTAATATAAGGGGCTACAAAAGTGAGACTAAAGCATTCTTTCATTCTCACATTTGCACATTCTCACATTTGCACATTTCCAAAGCATTTCCAAGGCATTTTCAAAGCACATCCTCCTCGTCCTTCATATTTTTAAGTTCTTCGCGAATGCGTGTGAGGCGTACTGATACGTACTTGGCTGATATGCCAACGATAGCCCCGATTTCGTCGTAGGGGAGGCCTTCGAGCCATAGCAGAACGATAGCACGATCGAAAGGGCGCAAACGATGTACGCGCTTATGTAACATTTGTATTTGCTTGGTATCGGCATCATTATCCTCATAGAGGTCGATGTTGAGGTCGAGTCGTTCGGTCGGGATGCGCTTCTTGCGCTCTGCCGAAATGCAGGTATTGAGACTTACACGATATATCCACGAACTCACCTTCGAGTCGCCTTTAAAGGCATCAATGCCACGCCACAGGTTGATCAGAATGTCTTGAAAGAGGTCGTTCACTTCGTCCTCATCTTTCGAAAACATGTAGCAAACCGTATAGATAGTGGCTTTATGCTCATTGACCAAGTTGGTAAACTCTTGTTCGGTCATATATATAATATTCTAATAATTCAGTTTTCAGTTTGGGGGGTATGAGGGGATACATCACGTTGATAATCAACAGAACAAACCTTATAACCTTAAAACGCGAACTAACAGATAGGAGTCAGCAGATTGTTGCTTCAAGCATTCCGTCTCGCGTTTGGAAACACTGAACATCCTTTTATTCGTTAGACGCTTTTGTCGTGCCTTTACTACACAGGCTGCCGACTTTTTTCTTTACGACAGATAGCACTTTCTGACGTTCGCTAAGTGTCATGCCGAAAGCATACATCATAGCTATGCTCACACTTTCACATAATAAGGTATTGACCGCAAAGCGTATCCAGCCAGCTGGCACGGCATATCGTACATAGAGAGGAAGCAATAAAGCCACCGCTACTATAAGCAAACACTTCATCACGCTTTGTGAGAAGTAGCCGCGCACATCGAAGGGGAAGACCCTTTGTGCTAACAGTGGACGGAGCAAAAGAGCCAATGCATAACCCACCATTTCGGCATACACACAGAAGGTGGGAGCTACCCCACCCCACCGATAGGCAGCGTACGACACAATTGGAATGGAAATGAACAAGACGCTCATGGTCAACTGATAGCGCTTCACTCGTCCGCTGGCTTGCACACCATAGCCCACTAATGATGAAAGCGTTTCGATCAAGGCCGCTATCAATATCAGCCTACAAAAGGTGGAGGCTAATGGAGGAGGCGTCTTGAGCCAAAGTTGCAGCACAAAGTCCGTCTCAATAATAATGGGAAAGGAAAGTAAAAATAAGAGGAAGAATGAGAACTTTGAGCCTTTCACAATCAACTGCTGCATGGCCTCAAAGTTGCGTTCGGCATAGTATTTGACTAATTGGGGCGTCATGGCCCATATAAAAGTGTTGATAAATCCCGTTACGGCAGAGAATACAGCCACACCGATGCCACGAGCGGCATTCACCAATGTGCCGAAGAAGAGGTTTAACACCACGTTTACACCCTCGGTACGAGCAATAAGGGCAAACTCGGCCGTGGTGCTCCAACCCGAAAAGTGGAGCATCTCCTTGGCGCGCGCCTTGTCCCATAGCCACTGCACGTGGGCACAGGCAAACTTCTTGCGGCAATAAAAGCGGAAGAATAGCATGCGTGAGCTATTAATAAGGAATAGTAGGCAGCCATAGATGATGAGTTTGTCGTAAGGGAGCCATTGGAGCAAAAACACCATGGCGAGTTTCATTAACTCCTCGACTATACTGGTATAGGCAAAGATGTCCATCTTCTCGTATGCACAAAGAGAGGCGGTGTAGGGCACTTGGGTGATAGACAGAAAGGTGGTAGCAACGGAAAGGTGATACACCCACTTCACCGCCGTCATGCGTTCGGGGGCAAACACCATTTTGTGGGTTAAGAACCACAGTCCAATGGTTTCGGCCAGTAACACGATAATCAAGGCCAATATGAGGTGTATCGTAAAGGCTATATTGAAGGTAGTGTGAAGCATACGTTCGTCTCGTCTGCCGAGGTCGAACGATAGGAAGCGTTGGGCTGAATCAGAAAGGGTGGTGTTGACAAAGGCTAACATAACGACAATGCCGCCCACTACATTGTACGTGCCATAATCGGCAGCACCCAACACGTTGAGCACTACGCGTGAGGCGTAGAGCGACACGATCATTGATAGGGCTAAACGAAAGTAGAGTACCAGTACGTTCTTGGCCAATCGCTTGTTATTTTCAGCTACATTCGACATGTAATACTTTTTACATTAAACTTTAATATTACTTGCAAAAGTAATAAGAAAACTGTAATTTATCTTCCTAATTGGGGGGCGGGTCCTCACCTGGGGGCGACGCGTCCCCGCGTCGGCATTGCCAACTTGAGGCTCGATGCCTTGACTAACAAATACATGAATATCAATACTTCAAGTATTGCCAACTTGGGGCATCGAGCCCCAAGTTGGCAATGCCGACGCGGGGACGCGTCGCCCCCAGGTGAGGACCCGCCCCCCAATTAGGCAGACAATTTCATTTCTTATATTCGTGGCTGCCACATAAACTTAATTCATCACCACCAACAGGCCGCCTTGCAGGTTGGGATTGTAAGTACAGGTGCGATAACGTAAGAGCGACTTACCTGCCCGACCTGACTTTATGATGCCTCGATTCGTGAGGTCGTAAACGCGTTGACAACGGCTGCAAATTAGCTCTTCGCCCTTCAGCGTCAAGGCGCGCGTGATAAACGACTCTGCGTAACAATTAGGGCAGACGAGATCGTAGGCCAAAACAGGATATTGCAAGTTCATATCGGGCTGCAACGACTTGCCAATTACAAAACCCGATACGCACTCGGGCTGCCCATACGACCTTATCTCATCCGTATAAGGATAGGTGGCCGTAGTGCCCTCACCGCTGCGAAATTGAAAGGTGTTTGTCCCCATCGTTATGGTACAAAACTGCCCCATGCTATTCACAGCATTATTCAAAGGCACAACCCCAGTCACGGGGGCGAACTTTAAGAAAGCGCGTTCGTGAGCATACTCGTCGCTCACGTCGTCAGCGCAGGCCACAAATAGCAACAACGCACTCATAACCATTAAATAAAGCTTTGTCATAATTCTATTGTTTTAGTTTGAAAGGTATGAAGTTATAAGGTTACATCACGTTAATAAAACTACTAAGGGGCAGACCTCTGACCTGCGAGAAGGGCATTATACGCTTTCTCGCAAGCCAAAGGCCTGCCCCATTTGTACTATCTACAGTTTTTAGTTCGGAGGGGTATGAGACTATAAAGTTACTTCACTTTAACAATCACATAACCCTATAAACAGCTTTATTTTACCTTCAACTTTTGTCCAGGCTTAATCATATTGCCCTTTATTTTGTTCTTCTTCCTCAACTTCTCTACGGTCGTACCATTACGATGTGCAATCTCAATCAATGTATCGCCCTTGCGCACAGTAGCTGAAGCTGATGACTTCGCGTTCTTGCTCTTTTTGCTCGACCTCGAACTGCGTGACGAACTTTTTGAACTACTTGACCTTGACGACTTACGGCTCGACGACTTTGACGCACTTCTTCTTGAACTACTGCTGCTCTCGCTCGCTGACTGTTGGCGCGCTGCACGACGCTTTGAAGCTACACTGCGATTGTCCAGACGATCGTCCACCTCGACACAGCTACGGCGCGTCAACAACTCATCGACACGATAATTATAAACAGAGTCTTTGAGGTCGATAAACATATTGAGCGTCTCAGTAGGCAAGCGCAGCGTCATCGGGCCAGAAGAACCTGGAATGAGTTGCGTGCGGTATTGTGGGTTGAGCGCTTGAATGGCCTCAACGTCGATGTTGCAAAGCTCTGCCACCTGCTGCATGTGAAGATCACGCATAATGGTCACCGTATCGGTAGTGATGGGTAGCTTCGTCTTCATGGGGCAGATATTGTGCTCACAATAATAGTTCATAATATAGTTGGCCGCAATAAATGCTGGCACGTAACCACGCGTCTCGCTTGGCAAGTAGGGATAGATCGTCCAGTAATCACGCACGCCGTTGGCACGATGAATGGCCTTATTGACATTCGTCGGACCGCAGTTGTAGGCAGCGATGACGAGGTTCCAATCACGATATATCTTGTAGAGGTCGCGCAAGTAGCGCGCTGCTGCCCAACTACTCTTATAGGGGTCTTGACGTTCGTCAATGAGACTATTCACCTTCAAGTCATAACGCTTACCTGTAGCCAACATAAACTGCCAAAGGCCAACAGCCCCAGCTGGACTCTTAGCTTTTGGTTCGAGTGCTGACTCGATGACGGGAAGGTACTTCAACTCAAGGGGAAGTCCGTAATAATCAAGTGCCTCTTCAAAGATAGGGATATAGAAGTTGCCTGCCCCTAAAGCATACGATACGGTACGGCGCAAGCGACCACTATATTGGTCGATAAACTTCTGCACCACACTGTTGTAGGGCATTTCCATCACCACGGGTAAGCGACGCAAGCGCTCTTGGTACTCTTCGGTGGTGAAGGTAGGATTGTAATCAGGATTGGCACAAGTCGTGTCAGGATAAAGGTACTTCTTGGCCATCCATTCGTTAATAAGTGAGTCGCAGCTCACCGACATGCCCTCTGGCAAGTCTATCACTTCGTCACGACCGTTCTGATCGTTGTGTACAGTTATCTCATCGGTCTGCGCTGTAGCCGTCATAAAGCTTGCAGCCAATGCCAATAACAATGTCTTTATACGTTTCATTAATTCGTTGTTTTCTTTTTTTTAGTTGACAAGTTAACGAGCTAATCAGTTAACGAGGAGGTTTGTTGTGTGAAACATACTTTTCTTAACCTCATAACTCTACCCCTCTTCAGAACCTCAAGCTACACCCTACGCCATAGGCTGCGCGGCCTGAGGTGGTGCCACCCATTAGTTTTGGGGTGCCGATTACGGCAGGTTCCACCTTCATACTCAGATCGGGCGATATGTCAAACTCTGAGAGTTGTGCGTCAACGTAAGCGTCAACTACTGAGAGTAAATAAACTCCTATAAAGCAAAAGGCACTCAAGTCGCGATAGCGACGATAAAAGTCCTTCTTGCGTTTGAATATCTTCTTAAACTGATCCTCACGTCCTGTTATGTCGTAACGTGGGGGCAACATGTCAAGGTATGACTTCGTGTTTGGGTCGTCGTCCATAATGTCGAGGTAGGCTTGCGAATAGTCGCGATACATCATTTGGTTCCACGTCAATGCGTAGGCGCAACCCAAAAAGCCACCATAAATAATGGGCAACTTCCAATACTTGCGGTTGTAAATCTGACCAGCACCCGGCAACACCAACGAGAGCCACAAGGCCTTCGTCGGTTTGGGCACAAACGCCTTTTGCACCTGCTGTTGTACCTTCGCTATCGGCTGAGCCAAGAGAGAATCGGAGAGTTGACGCAAGCGTGCAGTGTCGACAGGCGTAGAGGAAACTATCGTATCGGGGTCAGAGACAGTGTCGTCTGCCCCACGGCCTTGCGCCTCTTCTTCCATCAACTCACGTGCCATTTCGTCAAACGTTTTCACCGTGTCCATGGGCACAGAAACGGCACTTTTCATGCCATAAGGCCGCGCGATTGCTAAAACGGCTAAAGTCGAAACCTCATTTGAGGCTTCGACTTTCATCGTATGATTAGCGATTGCTTGCAAGGCTACCAACCACCCCATAAAGAGTGTCAGCAGCACGCGCGCCATATAATTCTTACCCATCTCTTAAATCTTATCGAGCAACGTGATGATGCGTTCTAACTCTTCTTCTGAAGCAAAGGGAATAGAGATTTTGCCCTTCCCCTGTTGCGAACAAGTCATCTGCACCTTAGTGCTGAAGCGTTCTGACAAGCGAGCACGCAATTCGTTGTACTCTTCTGGCAAGCGCTTTGCCCCTTTATTATTTAAGGTGTGACGACCGCTCTTGAGTGTCTCGCCATTGTTGAGAGCCTTGACCATCTCCTCTACTTGACGTACAGAGTAGCCCTTCTCGCGAATTTCGTTGAAGAGTTTCACCTGCAGCGAAGGTTTGCTAAGCCCTAACAAGGCGCGAGCGTGACCCTGGTCCACCTCTTTGTTTTGTAATGCCACCTGCACCTGCGCTGGCAGTTTGAGCAGTCGTAGGTAGTTGGCTATCGTAGCACGGTTCTTACCCACCTTCTCTGAGAGCTTATCCTGTGTAAGCTCGTAATGCTCAATGAGATTTTGATAAGCGAGTGCTATCTCGATGGCGTTGAGGTCTTCACGTTGAATGTTTTCGACCAACGCCATTTGCATCATATTCTCATCATCTGCCGTGCGAATGTAAGCCGGAATGGTGGTCAGTCCAGCCATTTGCGCTGCACGCCAACGGCGCTCACCAGCTATAATCTGATAAGTGCCGTCCTCCATCAGCCTAAGCGTGATAGGCTGAATAATTCCTATTTGACGAATGCTGTCGGCCAACTCTTGTAAGGCCTCGGGCTGAAACTCGCGACGAGGCTGATTGGGGTTGGCTTTTATCTTGAACACTGGCACCTCGTTGATGCTTGAAGAACCACTGGTGTGTACTTCTTCTTCAGTCGAGATGAGTGCATCGAGTCCGCGACCCAACGCGGGAAACTTCTTATGAGCTGCCATGCTTTGTTAATGTGCAAATGTGCGAATAAGTAAATGTGCAAATTACTGAATAATGCACCATTTAGCTCAACACGCAGTATTGCACGTATATTTTATATTTAATAATCAATAAACTAAAATCAAGAAAGAGATATCAAGAGTGCATGAAATCAAGTGAGCATGAAATCAAGTAAGCATAGAATCAAAAAGTAAAAGTGACCTTCATTTGCACATTTGCACATTCTCACATTTGCACATTCTCACATTTGCACATTGTACTACTGCTCGTTCTTCTTAATAATCTCTTTGGCCAAATTGAGATGATTCTTAGCTCCCGTTGAGTCTGCATCGTAAAGAATGGCGGGCAAACCGTGGCTCGGAGCCTCAGAGAGCTTTACGTTACGCTGAATAACCGTCTTAAACACCAGTTCTTGGAAGTGGCGCTTCACCTCATCATATATCTGATTAGCCAATCGCAAGCGACTGTCGTACATCGTAAGCAAGAAGCCCTCTATTTCGAGTTCAGGGTTCAACTTCTTCTTCACAATCTTAATCGTGTTCAACAGCTTCGATATACCCTCAAGTGCAAAATATTCGCATTGCACAGGAATGATGACAGAGTTAGCTGCCGTCAGCGCGTTGACCGTAATCAAGCCTAACGACGGAGAGCAGTCTATCAAGACATAGTCATACTCCTTGTCCACCGCTTGTAGCAGCCTTTTCAATATAAATTCACGTCCTTCAAAGCCAAGCATCTCGACTTCTGCCCCAACGAGGTTGATGTTGGAGGGAATAATGTCAAGTCGGTCAATATCAGTGGTATAGATAGCTTCATGTATATCAGCGCCACTAATCAAACACTCATAGATAGAGCAGTCGACTTTGCTGAGATCAACACCCAATCCAGACGAAGCATTCGCCTGCGAGTCAGCATCAATCAGCAGTACGCGCTTTTCGAGCGTAGCGAGCGAGGCCGCTAAGTTCATAGAAGTAGTGGTTTTACCCACACCACCTTTTTGGTTGGCTAAAGCAATGATTTTGCTCATGTGTTGTTAAGGGTTAATCGTTAAGGGCAATGGTAAGCATACATCTCATCTGTGGAGCAGCTGCTGCGTGTCGCACGAAGCGACACGTTACCCATTGGTTCTTAATCGCTTTGCTTTTACTGAGTTGCAAAGTTAAGAAAAAACGCTGAACTAATCCGTAGGCTGAACTATTTTTAGTAATTTTGCCCTACATTAGTCCTTTACAGAAGAGAACTTTAGTTGACAAGTTAACGATTTAACGAGTTGACAAGTAAGTTACCTCGTAGGCTTACTTCTTCTCAAAAAACTAACTTACTCGTCAACTTGTCAACTTGTCAACTCGTCAACTCGTCAACTCGTCAACAAAAAATAAAAACATATGCGTCCCTACCTTCTTATATCAAACGACGACGGCGTAGAAGCGCCAGGTATCAACTTCTTAGTTGAAACGTTGCGTCCCTACGCCGACATACTCGTTATGGCCCCCGACTCTGCCCGATCGGGGTTTAGTTGTTCTATCACCTCTACCAACCCTATCACCTACAAAGTGTTGCGCCAAGAAGAGGGACTCACCGTATGCTCTTGTTCGGGTACCCCCACCGACTGCGTCAAGATGGCACTCAATCTCTTTACCGACCGCAAATTCGACCTCGTAATCGGAGGCATCAACCACGGCGACAACTCGTCCGTCAATGCCCACTACTCTGGCACAATGGGAGTTGCCATCGAAGGTGCCCTACAAGGCTACCCCTCTATAGCCTTCTCACTCTGCGACTGGAGTTGGGAAGCCAACTTCGAGCCGCTACGCCCCTACTTGGTCGACTTTATGTTTAAAACCATTGCCTTAGGATTACCCGAATTTACGTGTCTGAACGTCAACTTTCCCAACGCAGAGAAGTTTAAGGGCATCAAAATATGTCGCATGGCCCACTCACGTTGGCAAAACGAGGTAGAACACCGCACCCACCCTTTTGGCGGTGATTACTATTGGCTCGTAGGCGATTGCAAAGAGCTTGAGCCTGAAGCCACCGACACCGACCGCTGGGCCTTATTCAACGGCTACATAGCCGTCACCCCAACACAACTTGACGTCACCGCCAAAGAACTCATTGACGTGCTGAAAGAAGTCTTATAAGGGCTATAGAGAGGTTAAGAGGTTAGAAGGTTAAGAGGTTAGAAGGTTAAGAGATTAAAAAGTTAGTTTTGCTTATAGGAATTCATCACAACTTTTACCCCTTAACCTATTATTTTTCTTCCTCTAATTTCTTCTACTTCCTTACTTTCCCTTACTCCGCCTAACTATTTCCTAACTTCCCCAACTTACTTCACATGAAGATTACACTATCCCTTATACTCTTTATTCTAAGCCTTTGCTCAGCACAAGGCGCTGAAGCCGTATATCGCATTGTTGAGTATAACAAATCTACCGACGAATTTAAATTGGCTGCCGCAGGCCTTGTTCCCCAAAATAGTTGGGCTTACTTTCAAAACGCCTATGGTGCTACAACAGGCAACCGCTACAACCAAATTCCACGTAACCAAAAGGCTACCTTCACTCTCGAAGGGTGGCAAGGCTGCACCATTCACAGCATCACACTGAGCCTTTGCTCTAATAACAAATCAGGGCAATTAGGTTGGAGCATTGCAGACGGCGAAACCACCCTTTACTACGAACGCCCTACCGACTTTGGCAGTTCTACATGGTTTGGCGACTGGGTATCAAAAGATTTTAACGTGTTCGTTGACATTACACGCACCCTCACCACCCCCACCCCACTTACCACCGACAACTGTACCATAACCCTACAAGGTGGCACGGCAGAAGGGTCTGTCTATGTTGATGCCATTACAATTAACTATGACGCACCACAAAATGTGACCCTAACCTCACCCTTAGGTTACATTTACGAAAAGCTCACCGCCAAAAGCACGCTTAACGAAGGTGATGAATTGATGATTTACCGCAACGGCTGTGCCGCAGCCGACATTGACGGCATAGCAACGGGGCACTACCTCGATGCCGTGGCTGTAGCCTCAACCACCGACGTGAGCAACCCCGACATATTGAACTTCACGCTTGGCAAACTCGAGGAGGACTCTCCCCTATGGACGCTTACCAACCAATACGGACAAGCCCTAACCGCCAACGCAAAGCAATCGCTCACTTGGAATGAGGGCGACCCTCTTTGGAATATTACCTTAGGCTACGATGGTGCTACCATTACCAATGCCACAGAGGGCTACGGCACATTGCGCTTTAACGCCCCCACCAATAGCTATGCCCGCTTTGCACTTTACACGTCAAAGTCACTTCACCTACCATACCTTTATAAAAAGGTTGGACAAAACCGCCCTATTCCTTGCACTAACATTGCTTTCGAAACAACCGACCTTACAGCCTCGATAGATGAGGGCCACGTGGCCTTACACCCTTCCCTCTCTCCCAGCAACGCGACCGACCATCGCCTGCGTTGGACCACCTCCGACCCCACCATTGCCACTGTCAATGGTGGCTACGTCACTCTTCACGGCATAGGTAAAGTCCTCATCACCGTCACCAGTTGCGACGGAAGCAATGCAACCGCCACTATCCGCCTCACCATAACAGGCAGTACATCAAGTATCAATTTGCCCACAGCAACCACGCCACGCAAGGCAAACTATAAGAAGCAAATCAAAAACAATCAAATCTTCATCACCAACGGCACAAAATCGTACAACATAATAGGTCAGCAACAATAGTTCCTTTTGTAAGCAAAATTCAGACTTTATTGGGGTCTTTTCAATACGGCCTGCACGTGATGCTTACGAATGAGGAAAGGGAGAGAATGAGGAGATAATAAACTTATTGACATAGAAAAAGCCATTCCTAATATGAGGGATGGCTTTTTCTATATAGTCTGGTTTGCTACAAAAGTTTTCTTTTCGACGATTTTATAAGGATTATGCAGCAAGGTCTTGTCAAAGAAACAAATTTGGATTTTATCCGCCTTTCCTAATACCAACTTGTCACCAGGAAACCGAACTGCCGTTTTTTCAAAGGTTTGTGGATGTGGCCACACTCTTATTGCCTTATAATCAAAGTTCGGGATTTTTCTCATATAAGCAAGTACGACGGGGAAACTTACTGTTTCTTCATGCCTTTCAGCCTTTATTAATTCTGCACACTTTACAAAATCGTCAAACTGTTTCACGTCCCCGACCAAATCATACAATAAAGGTGAGTGTTGGTCATATGTTGTATGGCAAATGATATATCCCTTTTTGCTGTAAACGGTATCTCCCCACCATCGTGCATCAGCAATTCTTGTGTCCCAGAAATAATATCCTTCACCAAGCCACGGCTCTTTCACACCGCTTTTCAGAATACCATTGGCATTCCGTGCGCAACAAAAGTATGGACCATGTTCCTCGACATCGTCATCGTTTTGTCTATCTTCAAGTGTTTGATATATGTCCGTGTCCTTCATTACAACTACTCAACAACTTTGGTTTGTTCTTTGAGTTCCTCTGTTAGTCCCATTAAATTGATGGTAGGCAACACAACAGGCTGAACATTAGCCTGCAATGAAACGGTACTAACAAAAGCTCTGACATAAGGGAAAATAATGGCGAGACAATTTGGGTAAAAGTATTCCGGAATCTCTTCGATTGAAATCTTATTGCCAAATGAGAATGAAGCCTCACAGGAAACCTTTATAACTTCCGCGTTAGTCTCATTACATCCTACGGTAACGTCAAACACCAAATCATAGCGTGCTTCTTTTGAATAAAACACGCCACTTGGACTGAAAGAGATATTCAACTCTGCACCATTGGGTATATTGAAATCCAATGATGCCTTTGTAAAGTGATATCCATCTAATTTAAAAGCTGCCTTTTCCATTTTAATTTACCTTATGCCGCAAAATAATACTGTGCATCTACAGCAATTCCTTCGTTTCCAGAATCTACAGATACAACATATTTGTGCGTCTCAAACTTCTTTTCGTAATTTGAATACGACACAGCAATGCCAAACTTTTCTCTTACGAACTTGGCATACTCAATGACATCGGGACCAATCTCATTGAGATACTTTATTTCCTTCCAATCATTATCAAGCACATCCTTAGGAGTGTTCTCGAAATAATCTTTAAGATTTTCAAAAAGATTTCCCATAATCAATGTTCTATATTTTGTTTATAAAGACTCTTTTTAGAATGTAAAGTTAATGATTTAATTTTGCAAAATGCCATTTTCACTTAGTTGCTTGGTTACTTATACGAATATTTAACACAAAATGTCCAGTAATAATCACAGAAGCCTCTGAGAACCTCTAAAAACTTCTAATAACTGATGCTTCAATAAAGATTGGTTTCTTGAACAAAACTCTCAATAATGGGTACATTGACAGAACTAAATTAAAGGCAAAGGCTGCGACTTTATTACATTTGCCACTGCCTTTGTTGTCCCTATTTCTGTATCAAATGCTTCAAGTTTTCATCACCAGCGATACGCTCCAGCTCATCCTTGACTATCTGCTTGACATCCTCCTTGATTTGATTGTAGTTGTCCTGTATGGTCTGCTTCATGCTGTCATTGCCATCCGCATCCAAGAAGTTGTTGATGATGGGGAGTTTCTGATAACGGCTTTCCTCTCGTTTCACCTTTTCGATGTCCACGATAATCTCTGCATGGAATATCTTCTGTTCGATACGCTCATTGAAGTTGTCGGAAACAGAGCCGACAAACGTAAGCATCTCGTGTAGGCCGTATTGTAGAAAACAAATAAGCCAAAGTCAATCTATCAGGACTTTAGCTTATTTGTTTTCTACAATACGGCCTACACAGGATGCTTACCTTTATCTTAATATTTAAGCCGTAGTGAAATCATAAACTCACGACCACGCAGCGGTACGCGGTAGTATTGAAAATTGGCTCTTTGATAAAGCGAAACTTCGTAGTCTTTGCAGTTAAACAGATTGTTGATATTTGCGCTTGCAGACCAGCGAGAATTGAAATCGTAGCGCATACCAGCATTCAAAAAACTGTTAATAGAGTAATGGTTACGGACTATTTCGAAGACCGATTGCGAAAGGTCGGCATACAGCCGGAGTTTACTGATTGGGTAGAAATCCATTGTTAAGGAATAATAGGCATTTTTCAGCAGATTATCAGTTAAGGAGAAGACATCAGGCTTTTTCCAACTGATATTTCCGGCCATGGTGAGTTTGGGCTGAAACCATGTCAGTCCGCTCCATTGCGCCGTGACTGAAGCATGCAAGGCATGATAGCGCAGATAATCTTCCACCTCGTTTTGAGACACAAACTCCTTATTATATGAATAATTGGTCTGTCCGTTCAAATTGATGTGGGCATCGCGAAAGTTCTTACGACATGATAGTGCCATGCTCCAGGTAGTTTTCGTGCGGTCCTTCCACACTGGAACAAAGAGCGTATAATCGGGCGTATAAAGACTCTTAAGATAATGGTCGGAAGTACTGCGCGTCCAGCCGGCATAAACATTCCACGAAAAGAGCGTGATGGTGTTCAGATACGACAGACGGAGATTCGCCAACGCGACACACTGCACCGAAAGGCTATCAATACCTGTCGTAAATGTACGGTAGTTGTTCATCATCGTTCCATTGAACCAAGGATCGGCGTTTAAAGCATTTTGGTTATAGGCTACCGAGGTTTCCATTCGCAATAGAGAACTAATTTGTTGAGTGAAATCGAGCGAAGGAGAGAAAAGAACTTTTTGGTCTTTTTCTTTCCGCCAGCCACAGCGGGAAATGGTATATTCCACAGGAAGAAGTAGTTCGACGTTTCCACCGCTCCACTGAATTTGATACGATGGTTCGAGTGTGTGCAGCCAATAGGACGAAGTAGCCGTCTGTTGGGGGTCGTGTAGTCGGTTGTGCTTGTATTCTATAATGTAACCCAACGTCAAGGGATTGCCCGCTATATCGAAAGCCGTGGAAAGCCGGTGGCGCATAAACCAATGGTTCAGATAATAGCTCTGCCGTTTGTATTCGTTATCTGCTGTCCAATAATCAGAAAGTCGCTCGCGCGTCTGATAGGTACGCACAATGGAAGCCAAACTATAGACACGACTTGGAGTGGTCAGGTTGACATTGGCGACATTCTGAATAAAATAAGGTTTGCGATGTATGTTCTCTCCCAAAGAGCCTAAATTGGATACATTTTGATTATAGGAGCTGACATCCTGCCATTGCCCCGAAAGTACGTTCTCCACGTACACCTTCTTGCCATTCAATTCGTAACGCACCTGTCCTTTTACTACATCTTCACAGCTCTTTTGCCGATTATTTTCGTAAATACTAATTGTGTCGCCCGCATAATACTCGCATCGGATGCTATCCTCACGGTTTTCTCCTTCGTGGTTGTAAAGCAGATTTAAACGTAAAGTGGAATGAGGAGTGAAAGCGTGCAGATAATTCAGTCCGGCAAAATAGGAACGGTTGTTCAAGTAATAAATAGGTGAAATGGGTGGACGGCGGGTTGTAGTAGAATAGAGGAAAGGAGCAGGCAATTGCTCTTGTACATAAATGCCCGTAAAGTTCGACATGCCATTTTGCAAGCTGCGCAATGCGGCACCTCTGTTGTTTAAGGCTCCGGTAAATAATACTTGATTTTTCTTTGCCACTTGAATCCCTGTCAGACTACCGTCCCATATAGCAGGCGTTCCTCCAGCTCCCACTTCTGCGTCACCAAAAGGGCGCATTTTATAGTTCTTTTTTAACCTTATATTGAGTGTCGCATGATTACTATGAATTTTTCCTTCCAAGGCACGGATTGGCTGATTATTTTCCATAACCTCAATCGTAGATACGGCCTCGGCTGGCATATTCTGAGTGGCTTGGTTGTATTGATCACCCATAAGGTCTAACCCCTCAATGGTCAGTTTATTGATGCTGCTACCCTGATACAGAATTTGTCCTGAAGTCGTCACTTCAATACCCGGCATGCGTTTGAGCACATCCTCAATGCTATAGTCCTCTTTCTGACGAAAAGACTCTACATAATAGTCAAGCGTATCTTTTCTACGAGTTATAGGGGCCGTTTTCACTACAACTTCATCAAGCTCATAAGACTTTTTTTCTAACTGAACGGTGTATTGATATTTATCCTTTTGAACTGAAATAATTTGTGTGGCATAGCCCATTTTCGAGAATGTCAGTTTATTTACATTCTTCTTGTATTGCAAATGAAATTGTCCGTTGCTTTGGGTGATACCATAAGCCAGTAAAGAATCCGTGGCACTTAATGCCTTACATAATACATTAGCAATGCCAATGCCTTCTGTATTCGTAACAATACCCTTAAAAACGACTTCTGTTTCCTGCGCCCATACAGACAAAGGAAACAGAAATAGCATAAATAATATTTTAAAATTCTTTACCATTGTAATTCAAGCATATTACTGGGACGTTTCGGCTTGTTTGCTTCCGGAGTAACCATTTGGCCATTCTTTTCGACCCTTACCTTGTAAATCTCAATACTCAGATTATCAAAATCCTCAATATCATTCCGATAACCGGTCAGGGCATTCTCGCGTGTGGTTACAATCAAATCTTTGATATACCTTTTTTTATAAAGATACATGTCACTGTATTGAGGCATCTTTCCGACCCCGTTATTTGTAAAAATCCAATTGCGACCTTCATCATGGATTTCCATGATCAGCCCAGGCAATCCTGTAAAAAGATAAGGTCCGTAAGGAAGTGCTATCGTTTCAGTGTACCATGCAATATAATTTCGACCGGCAAAAGAACAAATGGCCTTTTTGCAAGCTCTTTGATTTATTATAGAATCCCCAGATACCAATTGCCAGTCCATTTGAGGCGTTGGATAAGTGTACTCGTAGCTTCGCAATACATCGTAAGTCTGTACCGTGTTTTTTTGTTCTTCTAAATCAGTTAGCGTAACAAAGAAAAAAGTCCATTTTTTAATAGCTTGCATCCATTCTTCACGAGCCTTTTGGTCCTTTTTATTTTGTTTGCTACTGGCTAAATAGTCATTTATTGAATCAAATGCCAATCGATTATAATCACTAAAAAGTAAGTGCTTATCTGCAACCATCAATACTGTTTGCGCTTCAGTATAATCATCCAACTTGGTAGAATCTTTGCGGAACTTTAATTCATAAAATACTCCCAACTTGGCATGATCAACAACACTCCTCTTTGATTTCTCATAAAAATCGCCACTCTCACTATATAGCCTTTGAGCCTTAATCGTGTTCGAACATAATAATATCGTAATAAATAAAACAAGGAATCTCATTCTGTTAATTTTAATAAATTCAAAAAGGCCGTATAGCCGATACCACAGCTTGCCATTTTACAGTTTTATTGGAAATCCAAAATACCGCCATTGGGGCGTTTCATTAGTACGCCTTTATCATAGTGTTCACGGAAATAGTGGACTGCCTCTGCACTATTTTCGGCATCAAAAACTTCATGTATTCCGTCAGGTAAAGTCACATGATACTTGTAAGCTGAAGCAGTCTGAGGAGCAATAAAACTACTAAGAGCAACTATTGCTGCCAAGGAAAATAATCTTACCTTTTTCATAGTTAAGGAGATTTAGTTACAACCGACTTCTCAAAGGTTGTATTACTTTTCTTTGCCATGGTGCAAAGATACAAAAGCTTATTTATCTGTTCCGTTGTAGCAGGATATTTTTGATAGCAGTCATGCCTCTCAGCCACGGACAATATCGGTAGAGCCTTACTATAACAACGGATAATGGCAGTGAATTCGCAGCGCATGAATGGATAACAGCACAATTAGATGTGCAAGTCTATTTCACTGATTCCTTCTCTTCATGGCAAAAAGGAGCAGTTGAAAACACAAATAAGTTAATACGACAATACATACAAAAGGGACTGATATAAGTTCTCTTACAGATGGCTTTATTATGAAAGTGCAAAAGAAAATCAATACAATACTAAGAGAAAAACTCAAATTCTCAACACCCAAAGAGGAGTTTTTCAAACTTTGTGTGTAATATTGCACTTGCTAGTTGACTCTTTACCTATCTATTTGAGTGGTGAGGAGTTGATTAAGTTTAGAAGAAAGGAGTAAAAAATAACGAAATTAAGCAGTAAAAATGAGAAGACTGATATTGACTATACTTTTAGTTTGTATTTCTTTTGTTGGATTTGCTCAACGAAATAGTTATCGCAACAGAGGCTATAAAGGAGATGTAGCTTTTGGGCTAAATGCTGATCTCTCTTGTGAGTGTGGTGGCGTAGCCCTATTCACTACACATGGATACCAGATCAACAAAACTTGGTTTGTTGGTGGTGGTATCGGTTACGAAAATGAGATGCTGCCAGTATACTTTGACACAAAAGCTTACTTCTCAAAGAAAACAATGAAAGTAAATCCATGGATAGAAGCCAAACTTGGCTTCGATGCTATTAATGGTGGGTGCTATTTCAGTCCAAGTATTGGCATAGCTTTGCCCTTGGCAAAGGACTATGCCCTAACAATCGGTTTAGCTTGGGGTATGAATACCGAATATGAAGAGCATAATATTGGGCTGAGAGTTGGACTTCAATTCTAAAAACGCGAGTTCGGGATAAGAAACGCAAAAAATGGATCTATAACGAATAGTGTGGGTAATATTGTTTTTATGACAAAATGCAGTATACCCACACGATCGTTACAGAGCCCAAAAACACTGAGGGAGCGATTTCGCGTTCCCTCAGTGTTTTTTACCTCGTAATTTTAAATCCAAGTTTCAGAATAAGTTTAATCGTTTCGACCGAAGTATTACGATCATACGTCTTCTCCTCCTCGCTCAGTTCGTCATACGCCACCAAGCACGGGTGCTTCTTCTGTGCGTCATTGCGTTCCGCGCCATACGTCCACCCTTGTTCCACACGCGTCTGAGCCCACACCTCATGCACATTACGCGCCATTTCTTCAGCCAACGCATTCAATTCTTCAGGCAACACAATACTCTGTGTATCAATCGGATTAGGAATATACTCTTTCATTGTCGTGATAATTTTTTGAGGTTCAACTTTTATAATAGAGAGAGACAGCCAAGAATTTATCTATCAGCACTAACAGAACTTTACAAGAGAAAAGACTCATAATTATCACGCGTTACTACCTTAATCCCAGCCTCAGCATGAGAGCATAAGCTTACATAAGACTTTAGATAAAACACACTCATTTATCAAAAAGCATCAAGAAGCACAAACGGAACCCAATATTTAGCATCTTTATATCCACTCTTTCTCAGCACTTGTTGGGCATCAACAAGTGCCTATACCTTACCCTTACCATTCATCACCCCCTTATAAAATTCAAGCATCAAAAGTGCGGTCGCATCATCATACACTTTTTAAGACTGATTAAGAGGGTATGTACACCAGCATTTTTAAATCCACGTTGCAAACCGAACACGCCATCACTTCCCAACTTGCCGCTACCCGTCTCGCATGCAGACAGAACAACCATATCACACTCTCTCAAATTCATGTGCGAGTTGATAATAGCCCGCCATAAGGGTAATTAGTGACAAAATGGTAGCCGTGATTTATCTATTTTCAAAAATGCTACTTTTTGAAGCAGACTCATATATGGATATTTTAATGTTTATCTAAATAGATAACATTATCTTTTTATATTCATCTTTACAAACCATCTTGTATATAAAACGTCCTTTTCTCTTCTTTTGTTAATGGATTATCTTTAAACCTTCTCCTCTGTTGCTCTATAAGAACTTCTAAAGTAGGAAATGAATATGATGTAATGTCACCATTATGACCTACTATTACTATTTCTTTCTCGTTAGAAGTGAAATGACAAACATCAAAACCTTGCTCATAAGAAAATGTATCAACAATTCTAAACGTATTTGTTTCCAACACAACGATTGTATCACACAATGGCTTAGTAGAATTTATTGCATTTTTTGCACCCCAACACAAAAAATACTTTTTCGATTCTGATGTTTCAAAGCCCACTACATCACATAGATTTCCTACATCTGAATTAATAGTAGTAATAGTATATTTGTCAAGGTCTATCGCTTTAATACATCTACAAGCATCAACAAAGTATAACAGATTGTTTTTTTTGATAGGAATATTATATCTTTGATATTGTACACACTCTAAACGATTTTCCCCTTCAAAAATATGTATTTCATTTAAAATACATATTATTTCATCTTTATCCTCTTTTACACTCCAAATAGAGATTCCTTTCCTATGCAAAATTAGCAATTGGTTTATATCTATGAAATATAATAAGCAATCTTGAGAGTAATTATTTTCATTAATTAGAGATAACTCCTGATATTTATCTAATTCTAATTCTAAATATTTTCCAGTCTTGATTGAATAAATTTCTAAGATATTAAATCCTATTGTCCAAAAGGCCATTATAGATCCATCTATATTAACTGCAAAAGGTTGACAATCACTATATGATGTAATATCTATTATTTTCCTGAAAGAATCATTCGAATATACCATTTCTGACTCTGATAATATTATTGAAGATCCATCACATAGTTTCACAATACGCATCGCAGGTTCCTTTCCTTTAATAATTAATGGAGCCTTATCCGTATTTACATCGTTATAGTATAAAATACCCTCTGAAGATAAAACATGCATATTGTTACCATGAATTATAAAATCAAATATATGAGAAGCACTTTTTCTGTCAATATTTATATTCCTTAGAATTTTATTATTTTCCGATTTAATTTTTTCAACTATTATTGTATGATTTATTATATACGCAAGCCATAACGTAGAAGCACAAAATTTATGATCTGATATACGCCAGCGTTCTTTTCGTTGAAATATACAATTCAAACTATCTATATCGTAAATAGATATAAAGTAATCTTTTTCTTTTATAAAAACGTTTGATAAATATTTCCCTTCTAAACTATACGATTGAATTTCTCCATCAATTGTCAAAACATCTATAAAACTTTTATCTGCATAATTCCATAAAACAATCTCTTGATTTCGTGTATTAGAAATGGCCAAAACTTTTTGGGAAACAGATATAGAAAATTTTTCAACAAAATGTTCAGAGGGGAATCGATAATAATCTGTTCTTTGTTGCAAGTCATAAGCTATTACCTCTTTTTTAAAAGACCAAAAGACAATATTATTTTTTATATCAATTTGAGGATTTAAACAATCATTCTGTTTGGGATTACAAAAAATTGCTTCACCATTTTGTATATTCCATATCATGATTTCCTCTATTGATGCGTATACTAAAAACTTTTCATCAACCGAGGTAGACAATCTATGTCTTTTATCATTATCAATTTTATAAAAGCTACTTATTTCGCCATTTTTTAAATTGCAGTGTATAATTTCAGAAGTTTTTGATGGGACGAAATAAGCACTTCCATTAGAAGTTCGAACAAAACTTAGTAAAAAAAAATTATATTTTCTCCTAATTATCTCTTCTTTGTCTTGAAAGAGTTTTTCAATAGGAGATTCCTCTCTTTCGATTTCCAATCCTGTTTGTAAGTCTAATATATGTCCCCATATTTCGACCTTATTAGATACCAATGAATGTATAAAAGAATGTGATACATGGCTCATAAAGGAATCCTTTTTACATGCGTACCGTAATGCTCTTTCGGCCTCTCCTGTCAAAGGTCGATCATCTTTATCATCTAATTTATTTGGAAGAGCATAAAGAGCTAACTTTCTAGCTAAATAAGAATTTCCGTCATCAGTCACTTGTATCGACTTTTCGGCCAAAAAACGACTTTGTGATATTAACAAACGACGGCATTCTTCTTTTTTTTGTTGTTCTTCCTTTAATTTATAAGCTTCATACCTATTCCATAGTTGATCAAAATTTACTCCTTTTTCTTTTAACGTACCTGCTAATATCTTTACAAACGCATGATTTCGACCTGTCGCATTAACATTGCCCGCTATAATTTCCATTTGTTGGCCTTGAGCATCTTTTAACCCAATAAGAGCTTCAGAGAAACATTCTTTTTCTCCATTATTTTTTGCATGAGGTACCCCATCTACAATCAGAGGAAAAATTCGTTTTTTATTATCTATGCCACGACTTTTTCCTATACAAATAAATTCTTTAATTTCATTGTCAACATACAAAGAAATAGCTGAATTAGGAGAACATATCACTATTAGATATTCTGACAATGCTAAAGCTTCTGATATTTGTGATTTTAATTCACCACTTGCAAGCTCATCTTCATCTCTAAAAATGGGTCTAAAATATTTTGGTATATCTTTATTACCATTTAGTGTTGTTGGTAATTTATAATATTCAAATTCGTGCTGTAGCCATTTTGCCCAATCTGTATCTTTATGACTGTAACTAATAAAAGCGTAATACTTATATTTCATTACTCAAACTTTTGATTTTTCTTCATATTGAATTTTACTTATAAATGAACTTTGATCTATCATGTAAACATGAGTTTGTACATTCAATAGATTATACAAATCTAAAGCGAATCGGAAGTCTAAACTTTACTGCAACTGGTTTTCCTTGTTTTTTTGCAGGAGCGAAACGAGGTAGTTTACGTACAACATCAATTGCAGCTTGGTCACATTCCTTTGACAAGGATTTTATTACTTTTACATCACCTATAGAACCATCTTTTTCGACCACAAATTCAAGAATTACTGAACCTTGTATTTCTTGTTCTTGAGCTATTACAGGATATACCAAATTCTGGCTAATAAATTGAAGTAAGGCAGATTCACCACCTCTGAATTTTACTGGAGTGTCAACCATTGCATTGTTCAAAACCTCTACTGTTTCTTTTTCCTCTTGCGAAGTTGTAACGGCAGCTTGGAGTTGTTTTGAACTATTATCTTTCGTTTTTGTCACCTCATTTTGTGATACGTTCTCTGTACTCTCTTCTATCTCTTCTGCTGACAAAGTATCTTTCCCTATGGAGTCTGATACAAGTTCTTTAGAGGAGATTGGAGTCAAACTTTGTTCACTACTAAGTCTTTTACTTTGATACACCAATCCAATAACCGAGAGGACATAAAACAATATAGGCCCCCAGACAAGCGTTATTTTCTCAATTTGTTTACTCCAATTTACTTTTATCCACTTCAAATAATCAAGAATATAAATAATAATGCTTACTACTAATAGTAGCCATGAGCAAAAAAGGAAATCCGAATCTGCCCCCTCAAGCATTGGAAATAAAAAGAAAAATACAGACAGTAATAAATTTAAGGAAAGACCTACTTTCATCAATACTGAAAAAGACTGTTTCCCTATATCATCAAATGATATAAAAATACTTGTAACATCCTTAAAATAGGTACATAAATAAGCCTTCAACCGATCTACTATACTCACATTTAGAGTTGGCACTGGAGGGGGCGTATTCTGTCTAGCCCCACACCAACCTGCAAGGTCCTTCAGCAACTTTTGTTTTTGCTTTTTGTCGTTTAAATCGATTATGTCATGACCTGCAAACTGAAAAGCAAAATAATCACTTAATGGTGTGTTGTCAATCTTTACAAAAACAAGTCTTTTACCCTTTCCATTGGCATACATTACCTCTTTACGCGTCCAATCTGACTGCTCGGAGGATTTTGAATGCATAAACAAGAATATGTCGGACTTGTTTATGGCATTAATTATGACCTCAACAAACTGGCTGTCACTCTCTATACCAGTTAAATCCATCCAACACACTCCTTTACCTAAAAGAAGATCTATTTCGTCCTTCAGCTTTACTACGGACGAATAATCTTTACGCGAATAGGATATAAATATCTTATGCATAAAATCCTTTTCTTGAGTTAACAAAATTACTTATTCTCCCCCCCTTTCATCGACACCAATATCGTATTATAGTCATACTTTATCGTATCGCGTAAGTCGGGGTTGGAGAGCAAGGCGGCGTTCGATACCATACAAGCATGTTTTTTGCTCAAATAGTGTTTCTCGTTATTTTTAGCCTCGGGATAGGGACGATGGCCTAACACTTGGTTGGAGGCTACCCAACGTAAGTGCTCACATTGGGCGAGGTGAGCAAAGAGAACTTGATACTCACCTGAAGGGAGATGTTGTTCCTTCTCGTACTTACCGATTTGCTCTCTTATGAAATCGTAGGAATCGAATGATTCTTTCGTTTTGCGCGCCTTTTCTGTTTTTTGAATAAGTTTCTGCATGACGAATTCTATGCAGGTAAAGAGTTGCGCGCGACGCTCTGCGGCAACGTCTCCTAAAGCTCCTGACAATAGGAGTTTGGTCTGAATGTGCCACACATTAGCCTTATCTTGCGACTCCTTCTGTACCAATTCATTCTTAAAGAAAAGACCCAGTTCTCCATTCGTAGGTTTGGAGTCACGGCGCTTGTCCCATTCCAAATCTTTGTTTGCTTCACAATTGTCTTTGAAACCAGGGTCTAAAAGGCCTGAAGTCTTCTGATATTCAAAATAGAACTCCTTCGCACGACTTAAGAGTTCGTCAGCTATAATGTTGTCGTACGTGTACAACTGCTCATTGGCACCAAATGGAGCGATAAAGTAGTCAAATAATAAGCCTGCCTTGTCCTTGCGGCCACAAGTGTTGTAGAATTTGGCTACTTCTACGGCTTTTCGATATGCCTCGTTGCTATTCACACCTATAAAGATGCCCAACTTGTTGGCTGGAATGCGATATTTATAAGCTAAATTAAGCAGGGTGATGCCTATTGACAAGTTCTGCTTCTCATCGTTGGTACTCACCACGATGTAGTCAACGTCCTCAATCAAATGTTCCACCATCGTGTAGTTGCTCTCAATCGTGCCACGATGAAAAGCGATGTGGCAGTTGGCTCTTTGCTCTTTTAGTTTACCACATTTCAAGGCTGGACAATGTAAATAAAGGCTATCTTCTGCTTGCTCAGCCATAGGGTCGATTATATGACAATAGAATGGATTGTCAGACTCATCACTCCCCACAAAGGCGCTGAACTCATATAGGAAGCGGAAGGCTTCAAAGCCCGTTTCACCGAAACCTACGATCATTGCCTTAAAAGGCTTTGTTGCTACGCCTTGCTTTACGTCGGGCTTTACGAACGATACAGGTTGATATTTAACGTTTCTCTTTAGGTCTAACACGGATAGGTTTGCCGAATCAATAAAGCGCAAGTTAAGGTTGGCAAGGCTCTCGGTAATGCTATCGCGATTGGCTCGACAAATCACGTGCTGCCGTTTGGCATTATGGTAACGTTTGCTCAAAGCAACTGCCGTACTCAAGTTATTCTCTTCATTGGCCGAAAGGCAAAGGAAGTATTGCTTTCCTCCACAACGCTCTACGTAGCGGTGGAGATTTTTCAGTCCTACTACATCGTCCCACTTTGCCTCATCCATTCCGATTGTTACGCTTTTGCGACTATAGGTTAAAAAGGCATTCAAGTCACTCAGCTCTTCTACCGTTTCGTTGCGGCTATCAACGAAGTTGAGTATGTGCGAGAAGGAAAAACGTTCCAAATGACTTGCCTCTAAGGGCGTTTTGACAAAGACTATTTGATAATTGGGATCATTCTCTCTCTTTACGTGAATGTCCTTCGCCAAATTGACGGCCTCAGGACTGAGGTCGAAGAATACGTATACGTCTTTACCCGTTCTACGTGCAAAACGCATTTTAAGGTAAGAACGAAAGCGAATGCCCATAATGCGAATAATAAAGGCAGCACTAATGCAAACGGCCAAGAAGTGGGTGGTAGAGAAGAGCAACATATATAGGATGTCGTCTTTGCACGCCTCTCTCACTTCTATCAGTTCTGATTCTGACACAAACATTTCCATTGCGGCCGTAGCCGAACGGAATAGGCTTGCCACCCAATTATGGGCTGTTCCTTCATGCCAAAAGCCTATAAAGTATAGCACAAGACCCATGGCAAACACACCTATGGCACAACCCATTAGGTGGTTAAACAACTTCTTGCGCCAGTTCTTTTTGTTAATGAGCAACAAGAACATTAACACTGCCAACACTGACGTGCACACATTATACAGTGCTATATTGTGTTCTATCATACATTGTACTGCTTGCTCATACCAATGGGAAAAGCCCGCATGTAAAATCGTCATATTCGTATGCTGTTATTAGGAAAAATCTCAAAATCTTTGTACTTCGCACGTTTTTTTTAAAACACAAATTATCCACAAATTATTTCCATTCTCTTTTTCGACAAAGAAAACATTATAGAATAATTCGTGGATAATTCATGATAATTCGTGTTCAAAAAAAACGCGTGAAGCGTACCAAACAAACTCCTTATTGTTTCCTTACAATCTCAAATCCCAATTTTCTCACCAACTTGAGCGTTTGCATAGCCATTTCGCGATCGTAGAGCTTTTCTGACTCAGGGAGGTTGCAGTAAGGCACCATGTCGGGCGTTTGCTTCTTCTGATCGTTGCGCTCAGGGCCATACGTCCAACCTTGGTCGGTACGGGCTTTGGCCCAAATCTCGTGGGCATTCTCGGCTATGGCCTCACGAAGTTCAGTGAGGTCGGGCGAGAGGGTGACGTCGTCAAGGCCAATGGGAGAAGGCTCGTAAACAAAGCGGTCAGTCGTGTTTACCACCACTAAATAATAGTTGGAATGGCTCCAAGCCTGTAGAAATGTCTCTAAAGAATAGGTTGTAAGTTCTTCGTCAGTATAAGGGTTGAACAATACGACCTCGCTTGTATCTGTGGTGAGACGACTAATTACCACTGCGTGATTGGGTTGCTGAGCCTCAGCAGGTTGGCCGTCAACGGTGAGCAACGTATCGTCTACTACCGCGATGAGCTGATTGCCTTGTGCTAAGAGTCGAGCCACATCGGCGAGCGTAGCATCATAACGGCGACTCACCGACAAATTATTCTTTTCGAGCAATCGACCGATGTTATAAAGCGGCATACCCTGTTCCTTCAGCCAGCAATTGCGATAAGCCTCATCAAGCAACGACTTATGCGTAACCTCTATGCCCAATTGGTGGAGCACAAACTCCTCACACTCAATGTCGCAAAGATAACCCTCGCGTTGGCGAGCCGCTACGGGCGTCATGGGTAAGGGCGACGCGTCATGAGCCAAGTCGGCATCTACCTCCTGTGCAATGCTTATCACGGCCTTCAGTTCCTCATCGTGCTCAGCCGCTTGCAACACGCTGAGCGTTTCAGCCGCCGACGTATTGCCGTCTAAGAAGGCAGCTAAGAGTTCGTCAGAAATCATACGTTTATTTTCGCTCATAATACTGTTTGTCTTTAAGTGCTACATGAGTTAAGGCCGTCATCGCCCTTCGCTTAATGTTATACAAGTTGTCTACCGTAACGTGTAGTTCGTCGGCCACATCGGCTGGCGCACAGTCCTCTATCATCAGTCGCCTTATAACCAAGGCATAACGTTCGTTTTTCATCTGTTGGAGCAAGGTCTCCAGGTCCATTTTGGCTTGCGACGGTTCCGTTGACGGCTCATTCGCAACACTTTCATTAAGAGGCACTTCAGGCGCATCATCTATCACCCGCCCCTGCAGTTTAAGTCGCAAGCAATGTCGAATAGCTGTTGTCTTGAACCACTGGTAGAGTGTACTTTGGAAGTGAAACTGTCGGAGTCGTTTGGCATCGTCCTCCATTAGGAGTAGATATATCTCGCTGATTATCTCGTCATAATCAACAATTTGTGCCCCAAACACTCGTCTTATCACGCTCACCAACAAAGGGCGACAATCGCGAAAGAAAAATTGTGCCGTCACTTGTGGGTCGTGGGCGATGAGTTGGGAGATAAGTTGTTGGTCGGTCATGGAAAAAGGATAACTATTATCTAATTTTTTTAATATCCAAAATGTTCTATTGAGATGCAACTTAAAACGTCATTCTTTCATTGCCAAGTTGGGGCTTCGAGTCCCAACTTGGCAATGCCGACGCGGGGACGCATCGCCCCCAAGTAAGGATGCGTCGCCCCAAAAGTGAAGACGCGCTGTCCTCTGTTAGATAGCGTTTGCAACGTTTTACTTATTATTATCATTCACACTTCGCCCCACACTCCGAGCAAAACCTTTGTCCTTCCTGTAATGAAGCACCACACTGTGAGCATTTCTTTGCATTCTTAGCTTTGTCAAGGCTACCGTCGTCCTTGGCCTGCTTGTAGGCTTCTTTGCCCTCTTTCACTATTTCTTTAATATCCGTGTCCTTTATGATGTCACGAATGATGTGCTTCGTATCGTCCGATTCGGCTACGTGAAGCGTGCCGTCAGGCTGTACCATGCGAGTGATGAGTTTTAAATAGATAACGGCTGCGGCATATACCAACACGTAGCCTAACGAGGCATTCAATGCAATGGCAGCTGCCGTGCCCGCAATAGGAATGAACGAGAGTAATGTTGATCCTAGCAACATGGCCACAAAAGCACCCGCATTCGTAACAAGATTGGTAATAATAGCAGAACCTATAAACTTGGCCGTGTTCTCCGACATTGAGATGTCCAACTTTTGATTTATCTTGACATACGTAGCCCATACAAAACCTGCTTGCGTCAGTACAGCTGCTACACCTGCTATACCAGGGGCTACACCAGCCACACCACTTGCCACGGCTGCGGCAATGGCATAGTTCCCGATACAATCCTTTATTTGCTCTATTTGCGTACCATCAAGCGAATGACGCATAGAACGATCAAGTTCTTGCAATGCCTTGGCCAAAACTCCTGCTGGAATATTCATTTCTTTTCTCTACTTTAATTTATGTCCACAAAATTGACAGAACTTCCACTCAGCATTTACAGGTTTGTGGCAATTAGGACACAGAGGATTATTCTTTATCAACTCTCGGTAATCATCACTGGCCGTCCACTTGAGCATCTCGCGCACACGCACAGAGGTGAAGGGGTGGTCTTGATCCATTACAGCGTATGTTTGGAGCGTTTTGTTCCATAGGCCGTTTTTACAGAAAGCATCGTATTGGTCTGCTTGTTCGGCCAACTCTTCTAAGTTGAGTTCAGCCGTAATAGACTTCGGGCCTCCTGCCAAACGTGCCAACATCGAAGCCGTTGTCTGCGGTCCTACAATATAGGCGGCTGCACGGTCGCAACTCAATTCACTCTTGCGCTGCCAATACATCAAAGCATAATGGATAGGCACGGCCAACTTGGCCAATGTCTCAAACATGCCTGAAGCATTGGCCAACACTTGTGCTAACGTGTGATAGAGCATGTGACGACAAGCGATGTGGCCACACTCATGCGCTACCACGCCAATCAGTTCCTCTTCAGACATCATATCGACCAATGCCGACGTAATGGTAATAGCCGTTTGCGTGTCGCCAAAGGCATAGGCATTGGGTACAGGACTCATCTCAAGATAGAACTCAGGCTCTTTTATTTCTAAGTGCTCACAAATGGGCGGCAGAATATTATACAATCGTGGCAACTGCGTAGGCGAGAGCCTAACTTTCGAGGCCATATTGAGTCCCGTCTGCAACTGTTCTACGCCCACGTCCATTACTTTCTTAACAATCATAGAAAGCATGGGTATGGACTTCAAGGCTTTCAAAGCCGCAGCATCTTCGGGGTGGATAAATTCGGTGTATTGCATGATATGTTTTTCTATGATTTAATAATATTTCTGTCCAACTCTACCATAAAGTCTGAAGTTTCGCTCTCACTCTTCTTTAAGCAAATGCCGTATTGGGCATTTAGTTTGGCTAAGATTGAGCTAAATGCTTGGGCGCGTATTTCATGCTTCTTGTACTTATAACCCAAATAGCCACCAATTACAGCACTTGTTATACTTAAAGGGAAAAAAAACAAACTACCACAAATGCCGCCACTAAGAGCGCCTCCTATGGTTCCTTTTAGTGCTGCATAGCCTTCTGACTCAGTAATGTCTTTTAACTTTTCTGCTATTTCGTTTATGGGAAACTCTCCAATATAACATTTTTTGGCCGCATCTTTCTTTAAAACCAAATCGCACCCGTCTATAATATTGATTTTTATTTCACTACCGTCTGCACTAATCTTTAATTTGTGATGCGGTTGGGAGGTGGATTGAATATCGGGTGTTGTAGTTGGCAATTTCACTCCCAGCCAAGTAGCTAAATTCTTAAATAATTTTTCTTGTTGCTCTTGGCTATTAAGGTCAACATAGTCAATATTTCCAAAATGAAATTTAAACCACTTGCGTAACCCCTTACCGTCAACGATTATAGGTACGATACGTTTTCCCTCATCTTCAGCATACAAGACTTCACGCTTAGTCCACTTTGACTTTAACGAATAATCAGAGAGCATAAACAACACTACCTTCGAATCGTCAATGGCATCAACAATCACATCTTCAAATTGTGAACCACTTTCTATGCCTTCAAGGTCTATCCAACAAACGGCTCCAAACTTTTGTTCTATGCTTTTAACAAAGGGAAGAACAATCTCTTTGTCGTGTCGGGAATAACTTATAAAAATATCGTTCATAACTATCTATCAACTTTATATCACCTCCACCGCTCCACTGGGCACGTAGGCGGTGGCGAGGGTAAAGGTGCCTTCAATAACAATGCCTACGCGCTGCTGACCTTTGTAGCGAGCTACACGCCCCACAACACCTGCAAACTTTCCTTGCGTGATGCGCACTAAAGTGCCTTGGGCAAACTTTTGCACGGGGGTGGAGAACACTAAAATGTCGTCGGCCTTGGCCTCGCAAATGGTGCGGAGGCTGCGCATTTGGTCGGGCGGAATGATAAGGGGCGTCTTTTTGATGGCATGACCCTCGTAGTGGTGACGGTAATAAAAACGAAGGTAAGGCAAGCGCACGTTATCGAACACGTAACGACGCAACTCACGCTCGGTGGCGTAAACAAAAAATAAGTTGGGGAGTAATGATTCTGTGATGCAACGACGCTTGCCGCCAATGATTTTTACCACCTCCTGGGTAGGATAATAAGCTTCAAGGCCTTGTGCCGTTAGGTAATCGTAAGCCATGCGCTCGCGCCCATAGGTGGCACGAAGGGTGTACCAATGGGGCTGATCAAGGGGTGATAAAGCGGTTGATTTTAAAAGGCGTAATGATGAATCGGGGGTAATTTTTGCCGAAAAGGCATTCTTTGTGGACACCCCTTTTTGTACACCAATATTCGATTTAAGGCATGGCTCTTCGGGGGGAGTGTTGGAGGCAAACCCAACACGAGGGGACTCTATTAGGCCGCTCTGGTGCACACTTCGAGGTGTGCGCTCGTCAACTTTCATTGTGTGGCTGAAAGGCGGTGAGATGGGTCGCGTTAACCTATTCTATTCAGAACCCGGTTAACACAGTGTCATACTATTAGAAAAGCAATGCGCGTTTTTTAACAAACGTGAAATGCATTGCGATATTCATGACAAAAATACAAAGTTTTTCTTATTACAGTGACTTTTTCCGACTTTATTTTTAAACAAATGCTAATTAAATGCTATTGTTTGCATTCTTCTTTCCAAAAGGTAGGAGGTAAAAATACTGATTCTCAATTTAATTAAAAAGATAGCTATGCCCACTTTACACGTCAAATATAGCTCTATAAACTGCAATTTGTCTGCCTAATTGGGGGGGCGGGTTTTTAACCCGCGGCAGCAGCAGGCTTGAACATCTACTTATAGTCACTAAGCGACTATAAGCAACTTGCTGCTGCCGCGGGTTGAAAACCCGCCCCCCAATTAGGCAGACAAATTGCAGTTTACCTAAATATATAGTCTTTTCCATACCTACCATGACAGAATTTTGCCATTCAACCACTCTATATAAAAAAGCAACAAACAAAACGCTACACAAATAACAAACATACGGCCATGACAAATTTTATGCAGTCCACGGCAATGTTTATTAAAAAAATATATAACGTTTGAAAAATATTTGTACATTTGTGGGCAAAGCGCTTCAAACTTTTTAGATTGATGCGCTTTTATTATTCATCAACGCAAAACCGACCACTATTATGGACACGCCTAATACATCAACCACGAGCAAACCCCTCACCCCGCAAGAGCAAAAGGATGAGGAGATGATTCAAGCCGCCTTTCGACATCTGCTCGACACCTACTTGGCTTCCAACCACCGTCGCAAGGTGGACATTATAACCAAGGCCTTCAACTTTGCAAAAGAGGCCCATAAAGGCGTGCGTCGTCGTTCTGGCGAACCTTATATCCTCCACCCCATTGCTGTGGCTCAAATTGCGTGTGGCGAGATAGGATTGGGGTCAACCTCTATCTGCGCTGCCCTGTTGCACGACGTTGAGGAGGACACTGACTATACGAACGAAGACCTTTGCAACCTCTTCGGCCCTAAGATAGCCAACATTGTAGAAGGCGTAACAAAGATTTCGGGCGGCATCTTTGGCGACCGTGCCTCGCTACAGGCCGAAACGTTTAAGAAATTGCTGCTCATGATGAGCGACGACATACGCGTTATCCTCATCAAGATATCTGACCGCCTACACAACATGCGCACGCTCTCAAGCATGTTGCCCTCGAAGCAATACAAGATAGCAGGCGAGACGCTCTACATCTTTGCCCCCATTGCCGACCGTTTGGGACTGAACAAGATTAAGACCGAACTTGAGAACCTCAGCTTTAAGTACGAACACCCTGACGACTATGCCGCCATTCAACGCAAGTTGGAAGAAAGCCACGTAGAACGCGACGACATTATAGACAAGTTCACACCCGCTATCTGTCAGAAACTTGACGAGATGGGCGTGAAGTACACGCTCAAGGCCCGCATCAAGAGCCCGTACTCAATATGGTGTAAGATGCAGAAGAAGCACATACCCTTTGAGGAAGTGTTCGACATCTTGGCCATACGTATCGTCTTTACCCCAGCCGACCGCGCCCACGAGAAGGACGAATGCTTCCGCATCTACTCCGCCTTGACCGAGATATACAAGCCCCACCCCACACGTTTCCGCGACTGGTTGTCCAACCCCAAGACAAATGGTTATCAAGCCCTTCACAACACGTTCATGTCGAAACAAGGCAAGTGGATAGAAGTACAGATACGCTCCGACCGCATGGACGATATAGCCGAAGTAGGCTTTGCTGCCCATTGGAAATATAAGGACAAGGACGCTGAGTATGACGAGAACGAATTAGACAAGTGGCTCAACTCTATTAAAGAGATTTTAGACGACCCACAACCCGACACACTCGACCTTCTTGACAACATTAAGCTCAACCTCTACGCCTCTGAGATTATGGTCTTCACCCCCAAGGGTGAACTCAAGACGATGCCTAAAGGCGCTACGGCCTTAGACTTTGCCTACTCCATTCACTCCTTCTTAGGTTCTCACTGCTTTGGCGCCAAGGTCAACCACCGACTTGTGCCGCTGAGCTACGTGCTCAAGAGTGGCGACCAAGTAGAAGTGCTTACCTCACGCAATCAACACGTGCAGCCAGAGTGGTTAGGATTTGCCACCACGGCTAAGGCACGTGCGAAGATACAAGCCTACTTACGTCGCGATAGCCGCGAGAAGCAAAAACGCGGTGAAGAAATGCTGCGCAACTTCGTAGCAACTCACGACATGGAATATACAAGTGGACTGATAGACAAGTTGCGTCGTTGCTACAATGTCTTATCGAATGAAGAGTTTCTCTTCAATTTGGGCGACGAGAAGATACAACTCGACGACACCACGCTCAACTTCCTACAGGGTCGCAACACCTCAAAGGGTTGGCGCCGCTTCCTGCCCTCATTTATGGAGAAGAAGAACACGGACGCTACCCACACGCTGACGGCCAGCGAAGTGGACAACGCCAACTGGGCTAAGAACTTGAACCGCAAGGAGATACTCGTGCTCAATGAGGACGTGCTACGTAAGTGTAGCTTTGAGCAATGTTGTGCCCCCATTCCGGGTGACGACGTCTTGGGCTACATTACCGACGACGGTACTTTGCAACTCCACAAGCGCAGCTGCGATGTGGCCGTAAAGTGTAAGACGCGTTACGGCAACAATATCATTGCCTGCCGTTGGGACACACACAAGGTGATGCTCTTCGATGTAAAGATCGAGGTGCGCGGTGTTGACTCACAGGGAGTACTTTATGCCATAGCCGATGTGTTGCACAAGTTGACACACTTTACCGTGAAGCGCATCACACTCGACACGAACGACGGCATATTCGACGGTCAACTCACCATCTCCGTTTACGACACCAACGACGTTGAAAACGTTTGTAACCAACTCAAACAGATTGAGAACGTAACAGAAGCTGTAAGAGTGTAAGACACATTCATCTATCATAGCGCAAAGCGCGTAACGCAAAAGCATTTTGCGTTACGCGCTTTTTCGATAAATTACAGTTGGATAATTAATCAACTTCGCCCGCTCCGTTATCGTCCACTGGCCAGTGTACATGTTTCCACTGGCCAGCAGGGCCGACGCATTACTCTATGGCATCAATTTGGCAAGGAAAGAACTGTCCCATCCTGCTCTCTTTCTTTTTGCC
>ENA-UEOL01000255-UEOL01000255.1-human-gut-metagenome-genome-assembly--contig:-NODE-255-length-39932-cov-80.533409_pt1 | contig 39932 bp, 30 predicted proteins | sample MGYA00242884_ERZ507884 | MGnify/ENA primary metagenome ERZ507884 (study PRJEB26167, sample SAMN06115417) | human gut metagenome | host: Homo sapiens | place: China:Chongqing | collected 2015-03-06... | reverse complement strand
TTAGGTCTAAGAGTACAAGAGTGTAAACAACTTTAGTTTTAACATTTAAAACTGTCAACCAATTTCAGTACACGTCAATATCTTGCTTCGATCTTCCTTACCTGTCATTTCGTTCTCTTTCCAGAGTGCAGGTTTGATTTTCTGAATAAAGTTGTTTACCTCGTCTGTCTTGTTGTCCTCTTTCTCTAACATTGAGAATACAGCACGAAGTAATAAGAACAAAGAGGTTATGCGCTGCTGACCGTCAATGATTTGGCGTTCTCCATTCTCCTCGTATGACACAACACACCCTAAGAAATAATTCTTTGCGCCATCACTATGCGTGCGTTCAATGGAAAACTCCCAGAGGTCTTCAAAGAGAGTAATTATCTCATCGTCCGACCAAGAATAAGGACGTTGATATTCAGGAATAACAAATGGAATCTCCTGACCACTCGTGAGCAGTTGGAGTACATTTTGTTTGTTGACATTTATATTTGCTGTAGCCATATTTGTTCGTTCTATTTAGTTTTTTTTGATTTTTTTGTTTATGGTTTATTCCTTTTTGTAATCTCTGCTTTTGAGAAGTGCTGATTATCAGTGCTTTACAAAAATATCAGCAGATTATCAAGAATAAGATTATGAAGAATGTAAATGTATTTGTTTTCATTGTGGCGCCGGTGCAAGCTTATCTATTATTCTCTAATCTTATCAAGCTATCCTTTCGCCCCAGGCATCTTCTTATACACGAATCCTTCACCACCAGGGAAGTAAGTTTCGAAAACCGTGCTGAGAAACCGGGCGATATCCTTACGCTTCTTGCCAATCTTGAAGAAAGCGGAACTGGCATACGCCATGAGATCGGCTTGGCTGCACTTGGCACTGCCATCAACGACAGCGCAGCACCAACATATATAAACCTAATCTTTGCCTTGTCGCTTATGGGCGATATGCCCACAAACAAGGCAAGGACGAGCGACAATGCGCAGAAGCAGAGTGCCAGTAATGCTGTTCCCATATTCTATTCTGTTTTATGTTCTTTGTCAAACAATTCATCATCCTCATGAAGCAGATATTCATATTCGGTACCGATAAGACTTTCACGGTCATATTCTTTTCTGTACTCCATGATGTAATAACTTATGGTTTCGGGATAATCATAGACGAATCTTCGACACACTTTCTTGTACATAAGCAATATGCGTTCGTCGTCGGCAAACTCAAACAGATAGTCAAGCATCCGGCCTACTTCATTTGCAGTTGCGTGTTTCCTCGCGCAGAACTCCTCCACAATGGGAGCATACTCTATGGCTGCTCTCTCACGAATCTGCATAAGTCCCTTTGCCAATTCTTTTATCCCTGCAAAGAATTCTTGATAATCCTTGTCCTTACTTATATCATTCATGACATGTCTTTTTTAATCTTTCAAACAAGCAAGCGGTATGACTTTGACTCCGTCTGGGCGTGTGTAAGCCATGCTGCCACCTGTTATGACAATCATCAAGTCGGGTTCGCGCAACGGCACCTGCTTTTCTGTCTCATTATGCACTTGAATGAGTCGTTTAATTTCCAAAAGATGTTTGGCTCCTTCTTCTATTTCACGGCTGCCAAGTTTGCACTCTATCAGAGCATAGCGTCCATCGTCAAGATGAAGCACCAAGTCGGCTTCCAGTCCGTAGCGGTCGCGATAGTATGACAGGCGGCTATCGTGAGAAGCTGAATACACCCTAAGATCTCGTGCGCACATTTGCTCAAAAATAAAGCCAAATGTCTTTAATTGAGTTTTCAAGGATTCTGGTGACAGGTTGAGTGATGCGACTGTAACCGATGGATCACAGAACGCTCGTTTGGGTCTGCTTTGGATTGTTGTCTTGCTCCTTATGGAAGGGCACCAAGCTTCTATGTCTTGAATGACAAACAGTTTTTCCAATGCCTCGATGTAGCTTTCAAGCGTAGGCCTGGTACATTCTACATCATCAGAAGCAGTAACGTCTGCCAATATGGATGTGGTTTTCGCCAATGTAGAGATGTTGCGTGCGTATGATTTCATTATCAGGTGCGCCAACTTCTGATTTCTCTTTACCCCATCTATGCGTGATATGTCATTTTTATAAACAGACTTTACATACTCTTTGGCAACAAGCAATTTTGACTTGTCATCACCTAAATTCAATGTTGCTGGCCAACCTCCTCTGCATGCAGCAAATATGATTTCTTCCATTTTTAGTTCCGAGGTAGCGAAGATTTCTTCTTGAGGATTGTCGAACATCTCCATCAATGATACGCTGCCGTTAGATTCACCATATTCCCACAGGCTCATGGGCAGCATCTCCATCCGGGAAATACGCCCTGTTCCACTATGATGGATTTTACTGTCGTCAATAGCGTTAGACCCTGTCAATATGAATTGACCAGGCAAGCCACGCTCATCAACCTTTGTGCGCACTGCATCCCATAGCATTGGGGCATCTTGCCATTCATCTATCAAGCGAGGCACTTCCCCATCTAATAAGAATGAGGGCTTGGTAATGGCTGTAGCCAAATATTCTTCACGATGGTCAGTATCTTGTAAACTAATAACACTATTGGCCAATTGCTTGGCAGTGGTGGTCTTGCCACACCATTTTGGTCCTTCAATGAGCACTGCTCCCATTGCTTTAAGATGCGCTTTAAGTCGCAAGTCAAAGACTCTATTTAGATATGCCATATTCGATTTTGTTTTATGCTGCAAAGGTACTCATTTTAATTTGATTACCAAACGTATTTTAAGTTTTTGATGTGTTTTATTTTAAGTTTTTGATGTAATTAATTTGTAATTTCTGAGGTGTTTTATTTGTAGTTTTTGGGGCGTTTTATCATGTGTTTTTGTGGTAAAGCACTACCTTTTAATAAGGTAGGTTGCACCTCGGAAATAAAAAATAAATGTGATTTATTTTTGTTTTTCTCTCCATTTGCACTACCTTTGCAGCAGTTGAGTGCGTGTTTGCTTATCGTTGCTTATTTCCATATTTGCAGCACATTTGCAGCACGCTCACGCAAATGGCTTGTTTAATAACGGTTTGCATTTCGAGGAGGTTAAGTAAGTTTGATTTTTAAGAATAGACATTCTGAATAAGAATAAATAATGAGGCGTACAACTGAAATCTTATGGATATCGGTTGTACGCCTTTTTTGTTACCCAGATTTGTGTATTTGTAAGATAGACTGTAAGATGTCCCGTTCTCAAGTTTATCTTCCAGCTTTTATAGTGTTTTATCGGACAGCAATAATTTTTTTTATTGGTGTCCGATAAAAATTCGAGACTTCCGAAAAAAAATAAGGCTGATTCCATTTGCTGGAGTCAGTCCTTTTTGGTTATTTTGATGCGCCTAAACAAATAAAACAACCATGAGCAAAAGTAATCTTTTTTTCGGACAGCCATTGTACGGTCAGCTTATAAATTTGTTAGATAAGGAAAAAAATCTCGAACTAAGCCGCAGCAAAGGTGGAGAACGCTATATTAAGCGTTTTGATGCTTGGACACACCTTGTTACAATGTTTTGCTGTTATAATGCGCCACGATTCCATTGCGTGAAATATCTGTGTCTATGCTGGCTGAAGCACGAAAACTATCGCATATAGGTATAACAATGATGCCGACACGTAGTACACTATCGGATGCCAATGCTAGACATCCGGAAGCTATATTTGAGTCTATTTACCGGTGGCTCTATAAGAGACGTTTTTCACTGAAAAAGTTGCGAATCTCTGACGGATTTTTGTAATTTTGCTCATGGCTTTTAGTATTGTTTTTTGACACAACTAAGTTACTCATTTCCCGTGATATACGGAAATACTCAAAGCCTTTTTTATACGATAAACTCAGTCTCAAACTCTAAATCCAAAACTTGAGTACATATTTTATGGACAACCTTTCACACTTTCATTCATTAGAGGAACTAATTCGTGCCTTGGATAGGGAACGAAAGTTGCTTCGTGCGCTGTTTCAAGATAGAAAAAAGCTGTCGTTTAGGTATGATTTGGCTCGTGATTTGGCGAGTAAGAAGGATGAGAGCATTGAGTTCCTAAGACGTTATGGCGTGATACGTGAGAATACTGATTTTGTGGAGCTTGAGGATGTCTATCTGAAATTCTTCGAGGATGTGCTTGAGGTTAACGAAGAGATAAATGTTGCCAGTGTAAAGGAAAGTATCGGGAACCTAAATAATGCCATCGATTATTATCTGAGTGAGAATAATCCGAACAGGAAATACGGATACCTGCGTGATGTGAAACGTATACTGAGGAATATTGCGCTCACAACGCTTAGAAATGTCATCTATTTGAAGCGCAACATCGACAACACCTACAAGAACGAACCAACCTTTGCCATCAAGAAAAAGAAGTTGGTACATCTTGACGAAAAACGCAAGGATATTGCAGAATTGATAAATGAATGTGAACGTGTGATTGATGAGAAGCAGACAACATTCTTTATGATAGCGATGGACGTTCAACTGAAGGACATCGTTACGGACGTAAAACTGCAGTTGCGTGAGGTGTATCACAACTTGTTGGAACTTGACCGACAGATTATCAACTATCTGAACCTCATTGAATATCAGAACCGTTTGCTACAGAAAGTGCAGAAACTCAAATATCTGCGCGACCAGATGTTACTGGATACGAACACCGACATTCTGGCTAAACTCCAGATGAGAAATCCTATATGGATGGAACCTCGCCCAAGATATACACTAAAGGTGTCGCTCTCTATGCTCCGCAATTCGGAAGAAGGACTTAAAATACTGAAGGATTTTGCAAAAGGCAAGGGCAATAGTCGTCTAAAGAAAGGTAATCTTGCTGAACCTCTTACCGAGGATGAACTCACGGAACAACAACAGATACTGCAGATTGTGGATGTAGGCGAAGTGAAGAATGCGTTCATGGCATCAGGCGACAATCTGTTCCATTTCGTGATGAATTATTCTGGCTACAGAATCAAAATGGACGATGAAGCCAAGTTAGTTCTCTTCTGCCAGATTGCTACACAATATCTTGATGAACTGCATGTTAGTGACGAATATAGGCAACAGGGGGGAGTCGAATATCCAATTATATATCCATTAACATCAAGCAATTAAAAATATGCGTTACACAAAAGAAATATTCAACATATTGAACAAAGGAGGATTCATTTCCCAAAATTCAATCTCGCAGCAACGTTCGCATCTGTACGATGCTATAGAGGATGATTTTCAGAACTATCAGGAATACTTTTCTGGCATAGGTTTCCAGCTTGAGGGAGGTAATGGATATTACTATTTCTCTCGCACGGAGAATAAAGTTGAGTTGGCTGACAAGGTTCAGCGACTCGCATTATGGATAGATCGTGTGGATTTTCTGAAGACCTTCAACAATACGTTCGCTTCTGGCTTCACATTCCGTAAATCGAACATACTCGAAAAGTTCTCCAGCGACATTGAACTAAAGGAGAAGGCACGCAACCTTTACACTGACGTAAAGACAAACGCGGAGAAGGTAGAAAAACTTATCAACGATCTAGAACGCCAAGGCTTTGTGGAATTAGAGAATGAACTTGATGGGACCTACAAAGTGACTGCAGCCTTCCATTACATTGAGGAACTGATAGATTGTCTAACCATCATTGAAACCGAAGAGTCATGAGAGCATTACGAAAGATAATTTTTGTGAATAGTGCCAACATCCGTTATGCTGAAGTAAAACTGGATGGTAATGTGCATCTTATCGGCACTCAGGGTGTGGGAAAAAGTACTTTGCTTAGGGCAATTCTGTACTTCTATAATGCCGACAAACTACACCTTGGCATTCCGAAGGAGATGAAGTCGTTCGATGAGTTCTATCTGCCTTATGCCAATTCATATATGGTGTATGAGGTGGAGCATGAACACGGACCTTTCTCGATACTCGTATTCCGCTCCTCGGGTAGAGCATGTTACCGCTTTATTGATGCTGCCTTTCAGAAGAAATTGCTTATTGATGAGCATGGAGAGGTGACGGCAGAATGGAAAGTGATACGTGATAGATTGAATGGTGCTTACTCAAGCAAGATTATAGATAGATACGAGCAGTATCGTGATATACTTTATGGCAACAGGCAAGCTGTAGGCAAGGAGTTCGTACGTTTCCAGTTGCTGGAAACGAACCGCTACCAGAACATTCCACGAAGCATACAGAATGTGTTCCTCAACTCGCGTCTTGATGCTAATTTTATCAAGGACATCATTATCCGTTCGATGAGTGAAGAAGAAGCCTATATTGATCTTGGATACTTCCGCAGGCAGGTGTCTGACTTCGAACAGGAGTACAAAGATATTTTGTGCTGGTATAAGACAAATCAAAAGGGTGAATCGGTAGTAAGAAAACAGGCAGATGCAGTCGTGACGGCATATCATGAGCTTCTATATATGAAGCAACAGATAGAGGATCTGTGTGGTGAACTTAGGTATGCAGAACGTGTTGCGCGTAAAAAATTGCCACTTATTGACACTAAGCTTGGAAAGCTCATGCAAGAGCAGGATAGGCAGAAGCGATTACTCTCTGAAGTTCAGCAAAAGCATGACGCTGAGAAGGCTACTTTGAATCAGGAGCAAGGCGTTGTTAACGATAAACTGAGGCGCACTAAAGAGCGTAAGGAATATTATGCGAATCAACAGATTGATGTGGTTATGAATCGTTGTGACAAAGAACCTGTTGTGAAAACAGAACTCGATGCTCTCAAAGATAAACTTGCTGATCTTACGGCACGTTTCCATGACGTTACGACCAAATATAAGGCTCTGTGTCAGAAAATCATCAACCAGCTTGAGACTTTCAAACAAGGTCAACAACAACGTATTCTTAACTATGGACAAGAAAAACAGAATACGGATGAACGCCTTCTGAAAGAGTATAATGCTATGAGAACAGAGATAGAACTGTCTTTTGCGGAGAAAATATATTCAGCAACTAACGCTATTGACGCTATAAAGACAGAGCAAAACGATTGTGACAAAGAACTTCTGAAGCTGAAGTTTCTTGTACCCTTCAAAGAAGAGAAGGAAGCATTAACGCAGCAGCTGAATGAACTGCAACTCTATGAGAAAACATTTGAAGGTAGGATTGCTAAGCTTGCGTCTGACGTAAATAGTGTTCAGACAGAATATGATAAAAAGGAGGCTAAAATTAATACGGATTACACCAGTCAATTGGATAAAAAGCAGAAGCAGACAGATGCCGTTGTTGAGCAAATTCAAACCATCGATGCGCTCCTTGATCGTACCAAAGGTTCGCTCTACGAATGGCTTGAGGATAACAAGCCTGATTGGGAGCAGAACATCGGTAAGGTGATAAATGAGGAGAAGATTCTCTATCAGACAGGACTTCGTCCGCAGAAAGCGGATGGAGCATCATTGTATGGCGTGAAGCTTGATCTCATGGATTTTCCGCTTAATGTGCGTAAGCCAAAGCAACTGAAGGATGAGAAGGACGCTTTGGAGAATAAACTGAAACAATTAAGGACAGAGTATACTGAGATTCTCTATAGTCAAGAAAAAGCTATCGAAGATTTGAAGCGCCAGTTTACACCAAAGATCAAAGAACTACGTCAGCAAAAGTCAATTGCAGAGACGGAACTCAATATGATTCCGCAAAAACGTAAGGGAATTCTCGTCAAGATTGAAGACTATGACGCCAAGGCAAGGCTGATAATCGAAAAAGGTAAGAATGAACTGTTGAATCGCCAGCAGAAGTTGGCTCATGACCTTACGTCTGCACAAAACGCGCTTGAAAGAATCAATACTGACAAGCAAAAGCAACTTAAATCAGTCAAAAAAAATCATAATGACGCTAAGGAAGATAACGTTAATATATGTACCGAACGTGTTGCCGAGGTAAATGCGGAAACTAAGATTCGCGAACAAGAAACTGATGCCGAATTACGAAAACTGAAGCAGCAGGAGGTGGACGAGTTGAAAGGCCGAGGCGCTGATACCACACTTGTGGAGGATTGCAAGGCAAAGATTAGCAAGGCAGAAGATGAATTGAAATACATAGAGCGGAATCGCAAACTCGTATATGACTACAAGCGAGATAAGGAAGAACTCTTTGACCAAGAGGATAACTTAAAAAGTCAGAAGAAGAGCCTTACTGAGAGGATTATACGATTGGATGAAAAATATGGCCAACGTAAGCAAAAATACGAACAACAGATTACGACCATTGGAAAGGAACTTAGCGAGCGCAGAGAAAAGAAGAAACACCTCGAAGATGAGTTGCAGAAGACAGAAAGCTTTACTCATGATGATAATCTTTGTCCTTCTATGCTTGCAGAAGCTAAAGAGAAGCAGACGTCGCGTACTCCTGGGCAAGCTGTTGACGAACTTAAGGAGATCATTTTTTCGCGTCAGTCGAAACATAATCAATTCAAGCAGAGCATCAATGTGTTCAAGTCTAATTTCTCAGCAAAAAACACATTTAGCTTCCGTACCGAACTGACCATAGATGAGGATTATCTTGACTTTGCCAACAACCTCGATGAATTCCTTATTAATAATAAATTGGAGGAGTATCGCAGAAGGACAAGTGAGCGTTATGTGAACATCCTGGCGCGTGTGTCGAAGGAGATGGGCGAGTTGACACGTCATGAATCGGATGTCGATAAGATTATTCACGATATCAACAACGATTTCAAGGAACGCAACTTTGTGGGTGTTATTAAACTTATTGCTTTGCAGTCAGTTCCTTCGGCAGACAAGATGGTACAGTTGATGAAACGCATAAAGGATTTTAACGATGATAATCAGTTTGCAATGGGCGAGATGAATCTCTTCTCAACCTCTAAACGTGATGATGTAAACCAGAAAGCTGTGGGGCATCTTCTCGACTTTATGAAGTCGTTAACGGATAATCCTTCGCGTCAGTATCTCACGCTTTCTGACCTGTTCCAGTTGCAATTCCGCATCATCGAGAACGATAACGATACAGGTTGGGCTGACAAACTCTCACATGTAGGTAGTGAGGGTACTGATACGCTCGTAAAGGCAATGATAAACATCATGCTTATCAATGTATTCAAGGAAAAGGTGAGCCGCAAGTTTGGTGATTTCAGAATTCATTGTATGATGGACGAGATTGGCAAACTGCATCCGCAAAACATCAAGGGAATCCTTGACTTTGCCAATGCTCGTAACATATTGCTTATTAACTCCTCACCAACAACCTACAACGTATCTGATTATCGTTATACCTATTTGTTGCAAAAGGATGGCAAGTCAAAGACTATCGTTCACCCATTGATTTCACAAAAATGAAGATAACCATTGCTCTCATAGACAAACTAAACCTTCTTCGTAATGGAGAATCACTACCCGCAAGCCAGCTCAAGGGCGAGTGGGTAGATGATTTGGTGCGTGATGGTGTTTTGATTAGTACATCTCATGGAAGTAGGAGAACGTTGTTTGCGCCCAATGAAGAAACATTATGCAAAGCGTTAACTTTTGTGGATGAAAGATTTACAGACATGAGACTATTGCGTAAAACTTTGTTGTCTAAGAATACCTTACGTTCGCAGCAAGCATCATCAACAGGTAACTCAAAGTTGGTAATGACACGCTCATGCCCCGGTTTCCCTGTTAACTCATACGAACCAATTCCTTGTACATTGAATGGTCGGGAGTTCGTTGTCAACCCACAAGAAGGCAGTTTCTTATTTGTAACAGATTGGCAATCGTTCTTCGTTCCCGATGATGTGGTTGTAGTTGGTGTTGAGAATATGGAGAACTTCCGCATGATTCGTCAGCAACGAGAACTCTTTGAACAATGCATCGGTAATAATCAATTGTTGTTCGTCTCTCGTTATCCACAATCCCTTGATTTACGTTCTTGGTTGCAGATAATCCCCAATCGCTACATTCATTTTGGCGACTTTGACCTTGCAGGCATCAATATTTTCCTCACAGAGTACAATGCATACTTAGGCGAACGCTCGTCTTTCCTCATTCCCTTTGACATAGAAAGACGGTTAGCAACAGGTACGATTGAAAGATACAATGACCAATATAAAAAGTATAAGGGTATAAAATCAAATATCCCAGAGATTCAGTACCTTATTGACGTCATAAACAGATATCATAGGTGTTACGATCAAGAAGGATATATAAAAATAAAATAGCCTTTTCGTTAAGCCAAATGAGCAAAAGAAAGCTTGCTTTCATTTTTCCATGGTTAGAAAAGGTGCGTGAAAGCGAACCATGTCCCTCTACCAAAAACTCATAGACCGTTCCACCATGCGTCAGGGATTTCAGATTCCAGTGGAGTTTCATCATCTGCTGAAAGCAATGTCAGAAGGTATGCCTAAGCATGGGAGACTCGGAGCGTGAAGGTGTTGATTGATGGCGTAGGGTATGATGCTCAACTAAAGAACCAAGGGTTCGACCGTCCAACCCTCTCCTTCCACTTTCCAAACGGATTGGTGGAGAAGATAAAAGTGAATAAACATTTGAAAGTGTAGGAGATTATGAACGAGAAAATATATTGATTTTGAATTATTGCAGTCTGATAAAACAGTATAAAAACTGCCCGAAGCCCCGTTTTTTAATAGGACTTCGGGCTTCCTTTTTCAATAGAAAGTTATCTTATTAAAAGGTAGTGCTTTACCTCAAAAACTACAAATAAAATACAGCGAAAACTACAAATGAAGTGCCACAAAAGTTGGGTTAGGAGAAACCATTGTTTTTAGACAATGTTGTCGTCCAGGCAAATCTGCAAAAGAAATCTATGATGCGCTAAAGTTCAAACATGTGCCCTTTAAGAAAATACAAATTTGTAGGACACAAAGTTAACCTCTAATGATTGGATTTGCCCATGACAACAAGAGTTGCAATATTAGGGGTGTGAAAGTTGGGTTAGGGTGGGGACTTGTCTTGCACAAATAATAAGCTCAACCGCCTAAAAGTAGCGGTTGAGCTTAACAAGTATGTGTTTTTTGAGTTTTATCGGACACCAATAAATTGTTATTTACGAAGAAGGCAAGCGAATGAAGCATTTGCTTGCCTTTGTCTTTTCACTGCTATATAATCCTCTCTTGCATGAAAAAGTATATTAGGATAAATCATTTAGCATGACTTTGCTTATTGTCCTAGATTGAATTTTATAATGCCTTTCACAAATGCCTTAATGATAAGCTCAGTCGTATTACTTGCATTAAACTTAGAGAGTAAGTGCGCTTTGTGCGTATTAATCGTATTTACGCTCACGTTGAGGTTGACGGCAATTTCGTGTGCTCTCAGTCCGCGTGCCAATTGGCAGAGCACATTGTGCTCTTGTTGCGTTAAGTGGCTGCCCGATTCAGGAATGTGCATCTCAATGTGGCGCACCAATTGCTGAAATCGCTTGCAAAAGTAGTTGTCACCCCGTGCTATGCTGCGCACAGCCAAACATAACTCATCTATATCGCAACTCTTAAATACTACACCATCCGTGTCAGACTGCATGATAGCATTAATGTGCCATATCTCCTCGTGAGAGGTGTATACCATTGTGCGCACCTCAGGCTCCATGGTATTAACTTTCTCTATCAAGTCAATACCAGAACCGTCAGGAAGGTCGAGGTCGACAATGCACAAGTCGAAGTGTTGCTCCGATTCGAGCAATTGCGTGGCATCGTGCAGTGTAGAACTCACGGCTACCTTATCCACTTCGGGCATATGCAGTAAGCATACTTTCAGCCCTTCAAGTAGTATGGCATGGTCGTCGCAAATGAGTATGTTAATCTTTGGTGTCATATATATAATATTGTCTTGTTTTTTTTAAATATGTTGCAGATATATCCGTTTCCGTTTGTTTGCATATCATTATAAATAATGATTTTAATCGATATTTGTTAAAAGCCTCTTCTTTCTTTTTTTAAAAAAAGGCGAGTGCAAAACGAAATGAAAGTTTTCTAACTTTCATTTTGCTTTGCACTCGCCTTGCACTATCTTTTCATAATATAGGCTGCGGCTCGGCAAAACGAAATGAAAGTTTTCAGACTTTCATTTTGCTTTGCACTCACCTTGCACTATCTTTTGATAAGATAGGCTGCGGCTCGGCAAAACAAAATGAAAGTTTTCAGACTTTCATTTTGCTTTGCACTCGCCTTGCACTATCTTTGTATTCTTCTTTTGCAAAAAAAAATCTAATCAACAATGAAAAAAGCTAACCTCCTCGCTTGTTTGCTCAGTCCGATGTTGGCTATCGCACAGCCACAAGCAGACTCACTGCGTCATCTCATACACGTTAAAGGCCCCCAAGTACACTTACTGGCCCAAATGGCCGAAGCTACAGCTACTTCCCACCCCGACACGGCACTTCACTATGCTCAATTGGCTCGCCAACGCAAGGCTGCAGGGCGCGACCTCATAACCCTTGAGGCCGCTACGGGCGAAGCCCTTATGGCACAAGGACAGATAGAACAGTCGCTCAAACACTTTACGCAAGCCTATAACCAGGCACGCCAACAACACCTTGCAGCGGAAGCGTACAACCAACTCTGTAGTATCGGACTCTGCCATAGCCGCATGCAACATTTCGATAAGGCTGCCAAGTGTTATGACCAAGTAATCACTTATGCTACTCGTCATAAGAATGCGCAACTCGCCTTCTCTGCCTACCAAAACTATGGCGCGATGTGTAGCCGCATGGGGCGTGTTGAAGACTGTCAACGCCTCTTGCTTAATGCGCTGAAATATCAAAGTGCTGCCGATCCCGCCCTTCGCGTATCGGTATATGCGGGATTGGGCACGATTCTTACCTATAACGCTGCCACCTTCCCTAAAGCCGAACAATACCTGCGTCAAGGCATTGCCATTGCGCGTCGAGCTCATGAACCGCTTGCTGAGGCCAGTTGTCTCTCACCGCTCATCACGCTGCTCACCCAACAACCGCAACGTTATGCTGAGATTCCTGCCCTTATTGCGCGGGCCAATACTATCGTCAGCAATGCGGCCCCCGACGGTACAGAGCGTATGCAGTTGGAACACGCAAAGATCAACTACTACTTCGTTACTCGACAATGGTCGCCTGCCCTCCAGTCGGCATTGATGCTCTACAAAAATGGTCCTGCGGTGTCGTCAGAGCGTGATAAGGTCATGCTTATGGTGGCACGGGCTTATGAGGGTACGGGCAATCCACAGCGAGCTTGCTACTTCTATCGCGAAGCCTACTACATAGGTGACTCTATTCACCAACTTGATGTGCAACAGCAAGTGGGCGATGCGGCTGCACGTTACGATGCAAAAGAGAAACAGCTCAAAATCACTCAACTACAAAAGAACGCTGCTGAGGCTGAGGTGAAGCAATGGCGCTTAGGTGCTGCACTCGCAGGGATTGTTCTGTTGCTCTTTGCCACCATTGTTGCTGCTATTATTTGGCACCGCCAGCAGCGTCGTAAGGCACAACTCGACCAAGCGCGTCGTTATATCGATGGCATTGAGAGCGAGCGTAAGCGTTTGGCGCAGGAGTTACACGATGGTGTGTGCAACGACCTCCTTGTGGCTGAAATGCAAATGTCCACCTCTACTGATGTCGGCTCTGCTGTGGCGCAACTGCAACAGGTGCGTGGCACGATACGTCAAATCTCTCACCAACTTATGCCACCTAATACGACCTTTGCTACGCTCGATCAAACGCTCTCTGCATTGGCTTATAAGTTACAGGAGATTGGCCAATTCAGCGTAACCTTCACAGATGCTACTCCTGCCAACGCTCCCTATGACTGGAGCCAACTTTCTACTGAGCAAGCTTACCAACTCTATCGCATTGCGCAAGAACTCATTACCAACCTTGTCAAACATACGCAAGGACTCACGCATATCGACATTGCGCTTGCGCATAGCACTGTCGCTCCTACTGTTGAACTAAGCATTTCGCACAATGCTACGACCTCTCCCGTAGCTCCTTTTGACGCAGCTTCTACTGCTACGACGACTGGTATTGGCATTCAGTCTATCAGTGAGCGTCTGAAAGCTATCAGTGCTACTGTCAAGTTTACGTCCGACGAGCAAGGGGAGCATACTATTATTACTTGTTGAGACAGTAAATAGTTCTCGTCTATAACGAATCGTGTGGGTACGGTTGCTTTAATAGATAAAAACTGCAATTTATCTGCCTAATTGGGGGGCGGGTTTGTAACCCGCGGCAGCAGCATGTTGTAAATATTTTTAGAAGATATTCAAAGCATGCTGCTGCCGCGGGTTACAAACCCGCCCCCCAATTAGGCAGACAAATTGCAGTTTATTTTTTACACGTTACTTATCGCTTAATGAACTTGAAGTTTTTGAAGTAAACTTGCTGTTCTGTACCACTGATATTGGTGATACGGAGTTTTGAAGCTTGCATACCACCGAGTTCATTGCCTGTGTGGATAACAGGGTCGTCGGCCTTGTAGTGCAATAGGCTTACTTCCTTCCAAGCACCCTTCGTGAAGAGTTCTAACTTAAAGCACTTAGCTACATCGGCCTTGCCCAAGTTGAACTCCATACCTGCAAACGTAATGTCGCGATCACCCTTGATGGTGAAAGCTGCGTTCTTCGGCCACTTGATCACTTCAAGCGAAGGAGATACTGTTACGTCATTGCCGCGCACACTGATAGGTTGCAATGCCAACTGGGGCACATCGGTTACAATCTTGAATGGATTGTACTCTGACGAATTGTCAAGTTGCGTGCCATTTGCCTTGTTGTAAGCATCTACCGTTTGACTAAAGAGTTTATTCAGCGTGGGCAATAATACCTTAGTGGCTACCTTAATGCCAGGCTGTAGGGCATGACGCACGTCAGAATTCTCCAATTCGTACATCTGCACTTGCAAAGCATGCGCCTGCTTATAAGCCATGTCAAATTTAGGAAAACCTGCATTATTGGGATAGAGTTGATTCATAGCCATAATGCAAGTGGCAATACCATAGTCAGCCACGTTCTTACCCTGCAAGAGCCAAGGACGCAATTCGCGCTTCAACTCTGGATTGGTATTATCGGCCAAGAGTTCGTCAACGGCCATACGCAGTTCATAGCACTTTATCGTCAACTGTTGTAACGACTTGGGGTCAGACTTCAGCGCGCCTTCGGCAATGCTCTTCAGCTCATCGCCCTCTTCGCGACGGAAACCATGACCATTGGGGCCGAGGTCCTTATTATACAAGGCAAAGGTGCGAAGGGCTTCATAATTGTCGGGGAGTACAGCCTTTAAGCCCTTTTCCCAGTCGCGCTGATAGTCGTAAGCCTTCATGTTCCACGTGTAGTCGGCAATGCCGTAGAGTGAAATCTTTGAAGCCTCAGCATGTTCCATAGGGTTAGAGACGAAACCTGAAACGTCGTCTGCAATGTCAAGGCCATTACCATAAGCCGGACCAAGGAGAATGTGATCGCGCACGAAGTCGCTAACGGGGAAGTTCCACCAGATGTAAGCCTTGCGGTCGATACGTTGGTTGATCCACTCCATGCTTTCCTTGTCAATGCAATGAACGACGGAGTTACCCGTCCACATGATTTGAATGCTCTTGTTCATCTTTGTGCCCAACGTGCGGAGGTAACCACCAGCATCGTTAGCCCAAGCACGGTTGTACTCCGTGGGGCACATGATGAGCGGACTCACATCGTGATGTTTCTTAACAAAATTGTTGTCTACGTAGTTGAGCAGTTCAGCTTGCTTGTCGCCCTTAGCACCCTCGCCCCAGATGTCGTCAAAGAATACGGCAAAAGAGCGAATGCCTAAAGCATACATCTTCTCAAACTTGGCGATTAAGGCATCGCGGTCGGCATCGTTCCATTTGATGTCAACCCCTGGGTGAATAGCCCAATAGAAGTTTACGTTATTCTTCTTCGCACATTCGTTCAACTCTTGGATGCGCTTGGCCTCAGCATCGGGATAGGCTACGCGCCAGTGGTCGCGGTGATAAGGGTCGTCTTTAGGACCATAGATGTAAACGTTCATTTTGTTGCGGCCATAGAACTCTATTTGGCTCAAGCGTGCTTTGTGGCTCCAAGGCGTGCCATAGAAGCCCTCTACCGTACCACGGAAGGGAACGTCGGGCCAGTCGGTCACGGTGCAGCACTCTAACTTTCCTTCAGCCATTGACTGTAACAAGGTCTGTACACCATAGATTAAGCCTGCCTTATCGGCACCAGCTATAACAATCCCCTTCTCACTAATGTTGAGGTAATAGCCCTCTGCGTGATTGGGGATAAGTTTGGCCACTTTGCTAATGCACTTGTCGCCTTTTACACCCAACGTAAGGGTGTACTTTGACTTATACAAGGGTGACACTTTGGCTTTTTCGAGCATTACAAGTGCCGTTTCGTACACCTCGTTGTTGCTCTGCTCATTGGTAACGATTTTCCACGTTTTGGGCAAAGTGTTCAAGAACTTTCCTGTGCTCACCACTTTCTGTGGCACGGGGTTGACTAAACTAATTTGTGCTGTAGCAGGCATTGCTGTCAGCGCAGCCATCATAAGGCTGGTAAGGATGTGATTATGTTTCATAGAGGGAATGTGCAAATGCTTGGTGAATGTGCAAATGTGCAAATGAGGAAATGTGCAAATGCTTGTTGAATGTGCAAATGTGCTAATGTGCAAATGTGAGAATGTGCAAATGTGCAAATGGATGCCTTTTCTTGCAGAGTTTGTGGTATGTGAGAATGTACAGATGCGCTATTTATGCGTCATAATATCCAGGACGCATCGGTCGGTTTCGTTCATGGCATCAGCACCAATGCTTACTAAGTTGCGAATGCTTTGGTCAACATCGTCGTCGATAATGCCTTCCACGCTTGTGACGCAGTTGCCTTGCATGGCCAACATGGCCGATAGCACGGCGGTACTAACGCCCGTGGTTAACTTTAGCGCGCAACTGGGTTTGGCTCCGTCGCATATCATACCCGTAAGGTTGGCTATCATGTTTTTCACGGCAAAGGTCATTTGCTCATAATTGCCACCCATTAAATAAGTAATGCCGCAACTGGAACCTGTCGCTGCTACTACGCAACCACATAAGGCCGACAAAGTACCTAAATTGAGTTTTATATAAATGGCCGTGAGGTGTGAGAGCATCAAGGCGCGTGTCATCTCTTCAGCCGTATTATGATTTTCTTCGGCAAAGACGACTACGGGGTTGGTCGCACAGATGCCTTGATTGCCCGACCCTGAATTGCTCATCACAGGTATCATGGCTCCTGCCATACGAGCATCGCAAGCACATGAAGTAGACGAAAGTATGTGTGAGAAGATATTGTCCCCCATAATGCCACGTCCTAAGGGACGACTGAGGGCTTTACCTAAACAATGGCCGTAGTTGCCTTCAAGCGAGAGTTGTGCAGCTCGTTTGTTGAGTCGACGCGCTTCGTTTATAAACTCGATGTCGGCTAACGGCATTGTAGTGGCATACTCCCACACTTTGTGCAGATTGAGTTGTAATTTGTCGGTTTGCAGTGCTTCACTCTCGGTAGCATCTGAGTCTTGAGGCGTTTCGTGCAATAGATCAACTTCTACCTCGTTGTCCTTGGCGATGTAGACAAAGCGCGTATGTTCACGTGCTATGACCACGGTAGCTTGGTGGCCATCAGCGTCAGCGGCTACTATTTCTACATACAACTTTTCAGTCGTATCGCTCTTGAGCGAAATGTTGATGCGGTCTTCGGCAATGAATTGTTTGCCACGCGCTACGGCCTCAGCGTTGCAATCGCGCAACACTTCAAGGCCATAGGTAGAACGACCTATCAGTGCGCCTAAGGCAATCGCTATCGGCAGTCCGACCATGCCCGTACCAGGAATGCCTACGCCCATGGCATTCTTTAATATATTAGCACTCAAGCGTGCTTCAATGTGCGTAGGCAAGCTACCTAAGGCCTCAACGGCTCGACTTGTAGCCAATGCCACACAGATCGGTTCGGTACACCCAATGGCAGGCACCACCCAATGGCGCACCAATTGGGTTATTTGTTGTTTTTCTTGTTCGGTGAGCACAGATATTTCAATTACTTTTTTTCTAATTTAAGACGATACGCACGGGGTGTGCAATCGTACACACGGTGAAAAGCCATATAAAAGGTTTGTCGTGACGAAAATCCAGCCAAGAGCCCAATCTCTTCGACCGTCATATCCTTATACTGGGTTGACTGCATCATCTTTACCACATCACGCAAGCGCAGACCATTCACCAAAGCAGTATAGTTATTCCCTGTACACGCCGAAACTGCTGCCGAAATGTAACGTGTATTGATGTTCAAGTCTTCAGATAAGCGTAACGTGTTGTAGGTTGGGTCACGATAAAGCTTTTCGCGTGTTAGCTTTTCAAGAATCTTGATATAGATTTCGTTAGCCCTTCCAGCCTTTAATCGATTGCAATAGGCTGGTTCTACTCTTAATTTTGGTTTTTCTGTTTTCATAAATAGTATATGACGCTTGCAAATGTAATAAAAATTTTTGACAAAAAGTCTTGAACGCAAGCTAACTTGGGGGCGATGCGTCCTCACGTCTGAAGCAGTATGCCTTGAACGTCTGCTTATAGTCGCTTAGCGCGAGGATACGCTAACCCTGACTTCGTCAGTGCGCCACCCAAAACCACCCATATTTTTGACGTAACTCATTGGTTTTCAATACGCGCCTTGTAATGGCGCAGAAAAGTGATGAAGTCAGGATTTGAATAATAATAAAGCACCTTCGCAGAAATGCGAAGGTGCTTTATTGTGGTACGCTCGGCATGAGCATTATCTAACGGATGCAAGTCTTAAGCAAGCCCTAATAGGAGATTTTTTCTTCACCTATTTTCATCTCACCTTTATCTTCACCGTTTTCTCCATTCTATCTTCCGTGGTCGCCTTTACAATATAGAGCCCCGTAGCCACTTGCTTATGCCATGTTGTGGCATTGATGCCAGAGGCCGAAGTAAGGAGCTTACCATCGATGGAGTAGATGCTCACAGAGGAAAGTTTGCTGCCCAGAGAACTTACCATGATAGTGCCACTCTGAGGCGAGAAGCAGCGTATGTGGCTATCCTTGCCACGGCTTGCGGTGTTATAGATGGCGGTAGTGATATAATATCTGCCATGCTCGTTAGCAGCAATCTCTATGGCATGGTCGGCTGGGGTATAGGTGCCTGTTTTGGCGTCGAGAATATAGAGTGGGGTGTCGAGATATCTATTTGCCTCCAACTCCACAGCCACCATCTTATTTTCCTTTGCAATCACTCCAAAAGGCAATATTCCGATATTGGGCAATACATTGAGCGCTGCAGCCTGAGTGCCAGCTATGGTGTAAACCTGCGGAATATCCTCCAGTTCGGTGTTGTTGAGCAGCTCTATATCCTCATCGTTGCAGAAGTCTTCGTTGGCATCATCCTTCACTATGACCTTGGCAGTAGCCATTTCTTTGCCACCCTCAATAACATGGATGTTCATCTTTGCTTTCGTCTCGGCTATTTTTCCTCCACCCGCCTTCCAGCGGTCTGTGGTCATGAGTAGGGTAAAAGTTGCATAGCTTATGCTTTCGTTTGCTTTAGCCTTTACGAAGAAAGCCTGCATAGGCTCAATCAGCAAATCTTCTTTACGATTGTATGTACCTTCTTTAATGAGATACGCCTTAAGCACACCATCTTGAATAGTCCATACTTTTCGTTCAAACTTTGGATTACCATTGAGGAAGCTATACATACTCAGCGTTGCTGTATACGGATTACCAACCATATAATAGCAGTTCTTGCTATGTGTGTTTGTGGTTAGTTGCTGTTTTATAGTTCCTAATTCATTCGCCGCAGTAACAGAAGCCACATTCAACTTATATATATCCGTTTTATCCACCGGAACTACCTTGATTAATGTGCCATCCGAATTGAATGGATTGTTATCAACAGTAGTATAGAAATATTCTTTATCCTCCTTTGGTAAACGGAAAAGCCACGTTGGTGTTACATCTTTATAATCGTCACCAGCCTTAATGGCAAATCCTCTGCCATTGGCATACTTTTCGTCCAGCTTGTTGTACACATGACTCCAATATAGCGACTCTATATTCATTGCGCCATCTGTTATTGTATCAATGCGATTATAACCATTAAAATAGTCATCTGCATTGTAGCCCGTTATACCATCGATTACCTGTTCGCCGTTGCTGTCCCAATTGCGCTGGTATACTGGTGCTTCCACACGGTTGTTATTTGTAAGAGCAAACTCCATGCGTGTGAAAGCTTCCTTGTTTTCTCTACCACGCGACCCATACGTAGGATCATCTTTAACTGGCACAAAGAAGTCGCCTGCATATGTATCCTTCAAAGGTGATGAAATGATATTCCATTTATTTTGAGTCATCTCCTTTTCTATGTAAGCCTTATTATACACAAGGTAAGCTTGATTGAGTAATTCAGCTTGTGGCTTGAAGTATATTTCATCACAAATATTGCCCTTGAACGTTTCACAAGTAAACCAGCCTTCGCCTGTGTCTGAATGGTCTTTGGTTTTATAGTTCCATGTTGTTAGCATATCGTAAGCAATAGCCGCTGTAGCCTCCTCGCCCTTATAGTTTGTAAGCTTAAGGGCGATGTTGTTTCCTTCGCGGTATACGATATTGCCGAGTCCGGGATATACTTTATCCGTTTGGTCAGGTATAGTAACCTTAGAGAATTTCATTGGTGTATATGCCTGATTACTGTTTAGCTTGTCGTAAATTCCTGTACCATAATCAGTATAGTCAGTTTTATACAATTCAGCCGCAGTAGACCGTTTCCAGTTTAGGTCGTTGTTCCAGTTTGCATTAAGTTTGTTGGCAAGTGTAGAATTCCACGTCAGATATTCTGGCACCACCTTGAATGTGATGAAAACTTCTCCTGGACACGACATTGTAGACCCCACGACATCTTGTTCGTACGAGAAGTTTAGCTCATACCAATAGCCTTCGTGTAGAATATCCAAAGCATTGTCGTTGTCGAAGAGTAAACTTATATAGCCTTTACCTCCTGTCAGCGAAGTTGCCTCAAGAGTTGTTTCCTTTAGTCTTCCTACAATCTGCTTTGTAGTAGAACCAAGGTTGAATGTTGGATCGTTTGAATTGGCAACAAACACATTTGAGCCATTCTGAAACTTAATCTTAGCAGCATCTTCAAGGTTTGCTACAGGCAATCTCAGTTCCTTTCCTGCTGCCAACATAGCCTTTATTTGTGGCAAGCCTATGCGCACGCTACGGTCGTCTGTAGGGTAAGCAACACTTGCATCACCCAGAGTAAGTTTCGGACCGTCTTTGACGATACGCAGAGTAAAGTACATAGGGTCGGGGCAGATTTCGTATTTTATTGTACCCTCTGTAAATGTTGTTGTTACAGGAATTGCAGCCACTTTGTATACCCCAGTCTTTTCTGAGTTATACTGATAGTCGTCAAGATTGTTGCTTGCCGAAAGCAGTAATTGTCCGTTGTCCACATACTTCCTCAATAGTGCATAGCCTGTTGGATTAATGCTTTTATATTCCGTAGCCAGACCTTTCACTTCGGTATACTCAGCTCTGTCGCGATAGTCAGTCAACGTTTCCTGCAACATGGGGATGGAGGCAAAATTGTTCTCCTTGTCGGGCTCGCTGAAGAACCAGTCTAATTTAACCTTATGCAATGTAATTGCACCACCATTCACCACGTCGGTAGTCAGCAACTTTCCGCTAATGTTAACGTTAGGCTTATTAGATCCATCGCACGACACACGCACCGTTGATACGGTATTTCCAGTAGCATCCGAAACCGTAAATTTTTGCTGTACAAGCTCAAATTCCTCACTATACAAAGAGCAAACATTAGTGGGTTTTCCCCATTCATCAGGCTTGTCAGGATCGTCTTCGTTAGGAATAGTTACCGAAATGTAATACTTAGTACCAAAAGCCAAGTTGAAATGGCGATAGGCAAGCAACAGCAGTATATTCCCGTCCGCGTCCTTTGTAAACATTGGCGAATTGGTGCTGCCTCCTGCTGCATAGCTTGGCAGCATCTTGCTTGCGTTGTATTCAGCAGGCACTTCTGCCACACCATATTCATCAGCTTTTCCGTCGCCATCATAGTCGATACCTGCAATAGGATTGCCATTCAAGTCGCATATACGGTAAAACAACTTTGAAGCCACCCCCACACCTACAACAGCTTGTATGTTCTCGTAGTGAGAGGCTATCATGAGCTTAACGTCATCGGTATTGCCCGAACCTTTGAGCTGACTTGGACACACCGCTTTGTTCTGTATCACGTCTATCTTGGCATGCTGTATATATAATCGCAAGTCGTCAATAGCATAGTCGGCACCATTGGTGTTGTCGCACATATTGTCCACCACAATACGGAAGTCGGAATAGTTTTCCACTCCTGACTTTTTTCGTATCACCAGTCGGCTATACACCTGGAACCACTTGCCCAGCTGTCTGCCGCCTGCAGTATTGTTGGCAAGGTCGCCCGAGCTAAACGACGAAAGCAATCGTTGATAGGTTACTTTGCCCTGTTCGTCCTTTATGACTCCATATAGTCTGAACATCAACTGAGGTTGTGTCTTTCCAGACGTAAAGTCAGCCACTGCTCCTGCGAAGATAAGACGCGCTCCCGAACACAAGTCGGCTTTGAAGTCGATAGTTGCAATCTGTCGGCTCTCATCCGAAGCATCTACATACAAGAAGTGTCCATACTGCTTGCCGCCCGTAAGTTCATAGGTACGGTCGTAAAGTACTTGAGAAGCCCACCATTTGTACATCTTTTTTCCACCAGCAGTCTCTTGGCTAGCGTCCGACACACCCGGCACGTTCGCACTCTTGTACAATCCATACTCGCCGTGTATAACACCATAATCATCAGGCCAACTTAGGTCGCGCAGTTGTGGATAAGTATAACTATACGCACGTTTGTCCCATTGCGAAGACAGCGTAGAGATGTTGTTAGCTGCTGTAGGTGCGTCCAATGTCAGCGTATTATTGTCATCGTCAAACGATATAGGCTTTGTAGCTTGCTGATAGTGGGTGTTGAGGTAGCTATATGTGCGGTCGTTATCGCCATCAGCAAAAATCTGCTCACGCGTCTTTGGATAAGTATTATTATACAATATCTCGTAATTGGCTATTGGAGCCATGTCGTTGCCATTTTTGGCATAGCACACAATATACACCACATCTCCAAAAGTAATGGTTGGTCTTGAAGTTGTCTTTCCGTCCAATGTCAACCACCCATTACCATTTGTCATAATGGTATTCATGCTTGTAGCCGACCATATCTGATAATTCTCATTAGCATCTCTTGCTAGAATGGTATATTTAGTCTTGGTCTTATCATAAGCACGCCATTGATAACGTGTAGCCTGCACCATTTTGGTCTTATCAAAGTCGGCACGTTTTATCAGATGTGCATCATCTGCTGCATATACGTGATGATTGGTTTCCTTAAGAGGATAAAAATAGTAGTTGCTTGGCAACATATTTACGCGTATTGCCATTGAGGAATTCGCGTCTTTAGCACCAAATAATATTTGGCGGTTGTCCTCAATCGTCAAGTCGGAGTTAGCCGCACGCTTGTCTGTCGGAAACGCATTGACGATATTCTCTGCTATACTCTTTGCCGATCTTATGTGGAAGATATATCGTATTTGCAGTGTAGGCTCACGCTGGAAATATCGTTTCTTGTTGAAGTAGCCACCAGCCTCAAAGGGTTCAAAGTCGATATATTTACTCACATCACATGCTATTTCCTCTCCTTCCCAATTAGCGTTTGCCGCCTCGGTTGGTGCAGTATACTTTACACCTTGTCTTATTCTACTCGGTCCATACTTTTCACCACTTAGAGACTTTTTCCAAGCAAACAGACCACGCACATTGTTAGCAGCATCGCTTACCTCTTCCAAATAGCTGTAATAGCTGTCGTATTCTGAGAGCCTGCTGCTTTTCATGTCAGTCTTATAGTCATACCATCTGATGTAGCCCTTTGGCTCGTTTGAGCGACTTTGCCTTGTACCGTCCGTTGTATATCCTTCAAACGGCAATAGCAAGTCTACAGCCTTTCCTGGCTCTACATAATAGGTATATTCATACTCATGCACCTGCTGCATCATCTGTCCATAAGGATTGGCCAGAAGCGGTCTGCCAGTCACGCCCTCCCAATGTTTGAACACACTCTGTTGTGCATGAATGGTGGTGGCACAGCATGCCAACACCAGAAAGCATAAATATATGTATTTGTATTTGTTCATAATACACTACTCTTTTATAATTTCCACTTTATACGGAATGTCATACCCTAACTGATTGATACCTATCAGCACCTTGTGTATAGCATATCCATTGCGGTTGCCAATTACGCCCTCTATGGTGTGTCGCGATGGCACTGGTGTGGGTATACGGTCGTATATACATACCCCATCGCCGTCGGGTTGCAACGTCAATGTCTGCCAACCAGCAAACACCCAACCGTCGGCTGCATCGACACCAGGTTTAAGTTCAACACCATCGCTTATGCGCACTACATAAGGTATGAGATGAAACTCGCCGTAACTCTTAAATCTTACGGTAAGCATCTCGTCGTTCTGCTCAACAGTAGGCAGCACGCCAATGGGGGTAAACTGCTCTACCTTGAATCTTACACGATAGTCGTTTAGCTTTATTGGTATCTCAAGATAGTCGTTACGCGATATTGTGTTCCAGTTTGACAATGCACCACGATGGTTCATTGTGGCATGGTCGGTCTTAACGCTCACTACAAAGTAGTTTGGCATTCGAGCTATCGACTCATTGACGTAGAAACTTATTATCGTCGGTGTCGTAGTATTGGCCTTTACCACCACTTCAGGGTTGAGATTTATAGTAAACATCTCTTTCGCTGCCGAAGCATTGATATGTGGTTCAACAGCTGTGCCATTGTCCTTGCCAGGCAGCAGATACAGATTGTTGGCCTCGTTCTTGGTAATATCTGTAAGCGCCACTTTCTTTAGCGTGATGTCGTTTGGTGTGTCGTTGGTTATCTTCAGCTTCACCTTAGCCACCATTCTTATCACTTCGAGATCGACATCTGAAGTGTTCTTCTTTACCTCTATGGTCTGCTTGTTGCTCATAGGTATGCCGCCAGGAAAGTCGGCTGCCGTAAGCACATTGCCATTTACGGTATATAGCTTATTGTCGAAGTCGGCAGGGAGCGGCGTATTAGATGTAGAATAGTCGATATTCGGGTCGAGCCCCACATTCTCAGGTTTAATATTAGCGAAAGAATAGAATGTAGTCTCGCCTGGCTCAATCTTTGCCGTAAGCGTGCCCACCCAGCTCTTCTCCTCAGCATAATCTTCACTAACAAGCAGATGTTTGATGATGCCATGCTGTACAACGATGGTGAAGCAGTTATTCATCATCTCGCCTTTTTCGGCATTGGCATCGGTCCATTCCAGCGAACCGCTACTACGTGATGCTGCGCTTCCTGTCGGGATTGAAATATTTATGCGCACAGTTACAGGCTTGCTATCAATTGTTGGCTCGGTAGTAGGGTCTGACGAACAACAACATAGAGCAAGTGATGCAATGAACGAGACTATCAAAAGCGATATTTTCTTCATATATATTATGTCACTTTTAGTGGTACGGTACTGATTTACCTGTTAACCCGTTAACTTGTTTGCTAATTCCGCCAACGCGTTTACATTATTATTTCTTCGTCGTATTCTCGCTTATTCCATCTTCTTACGTGCAGGTTTACGATGAGCTTTCCGCCCTCTTTGTAAACCATGAATGTATAGAAGTGGTTGCGCTGTATATCGTACGGCGTGCCTGTAGGTTCTCCGGCAGTGTCGTAGTTGCGAAAATACAGGGTATATGTACCTTCGTGTTTGCCGTTTCTGTTCAGGTTAATTGTTATAGTAGCAGGTGTAGCACCACTACTGGTATTGTCGTATTCTGGTATGTATGTTGCTCTCTCCTCCGATAAGTCTATACTTGCCTCCCTGCTGTCAAACACATGCAGCGAATTGTTGAAGCGTATATCCTGTGTCCTGTCAGCCAGCTTATAGTTGTTGGGCAGACAGTAGCCTTTGGTGTTATAGTTGTTGATGTGCATGCTGCCTATAGAGTAGCCGTACGACGGCATATCCGAGCGCATACCAACTCTCACCTTCGCCATAGCTCTTAGCAAATATATTGGCTCTGCCATATCTGTTTGTGTGCCGAGGCTTAGTTCAGGCAGCGAAGCCACGCCCCACATTGGTATATATTTTCGTATGCCCGTATCAAGGTTGTATGTCAAGTCGGGTAGTGAAATGGTGCTAAGTTTTGAAGCATTGCAGTTAGCCACAATCATTATCTTCTTAGCCTTTGCAATATTGTCTTTAGCGTTATTCCACACTCCAGTTATGGCATATTTATTGCCCGAAGGGTCGCTCATAGGTATAACCTTTATAATCTTCACATCCCCGATGATGTTGCCCCCTTTGTCGCAGATGGCTATATACAAGTCGTCGGGGTTAATCATATTTTCCTTTTCAATGCCGGGCAGCGGATGATCGTAGTCGTCCCATCCCTCGTTGGCGGCACGAGTTGTCCTGACATCTGACACCGCCACCGTAAAGGCTACACGTACATCGTTCATGGCGATAGCGTCTTCTGCGTTGCTATCTGAGCAAGCTGCCATTGCCATGCATAGCATTATGCCGACAACCGCTATAAGGGTAATATGTTTAATATGATATAGCATCAAGTATTACTCTGTTAGAATTATAAAGTATCGTATTCTATATCTCTTGAAATCTTAACTTCTCTTTCTCTACATTTCAGTATTTTGCAACACCACACGCCAAGAGTTTATATATATATTGGCGTTTAGCCAATTTAAGCGGTCGTCTACAAAGAAGATGAAGTTATAGTCGTCCTGTCGGTCTAAGTATTCTTGGTCAGTCATCGTCTTGTTGTAGTTTCCTTTCACAAGCAATGCGTAGTCGATGAGAGGTATGTTGAACACCATTTTTCCGTTGTTTGTATTATAAACCTTAAGTCGTGGGTGTTTTGTAGCAAACAGTCTGTTTACGGTCATCTCAGCCACTACAGCCGACACCTGTGTTTCGTTCTCGTTCACAGCTCTAACGCTACCGTCGTGTTGCGCCCATGGGCGATAAGTTATCGAGTCGTCCATTACAGGTGTGTTGTCGTAGGCAAGCCAACCGTTATCGTCGTCTATCTTGAAGTCAAAGTCGCTGGCTTTTAGTTTTTTGCCAGATGTGTTTTGTATCACCACTTTGACGTTGTTTGTATTCTTAGTTAGTGGCACCGTTATGGTTTTTGTTCCATAGTCTTCCATACGCATGTCTACATTTTTAGAGTATCCGTGGTATAGAGCTGTCAGATCGTGCTGTATATCTCTGGTTGTTCTATTGATCTTACAATCGAGTTTAGCGATATCGTTTGTTGCATCGCCGCTTGTTGTGTATGTGTATGAGTTTGGCTGTCGTTCTTCGCCTTCAGCCCATACATGCAGGGTGTATATGCCTGGTTTGATGTCGAGTTTCATATAGCCTCCATTGGCAGCTATATCGCTCACTTTTTCAGTCTTATTGAATACCAGGTCGCCATTTAGATTATAGGCATGCAGGGTCACCGTCTTCACTGGTGAGGTGAAGATGTCTATAAAATCCATGTTCATATCGTAGCAGAACCTTACTCTCAAGTCTTTTTTACATCCGTCCATGTCCTCGTGCATCATAGAGCAAGAAGATATGGCTAATGACAATATAAGAGCGAGAGTTATCTTGTTTGTTGTGTTCAAGATAGACCTTAAGTATCTCATATAAGCAGAATGTAATGTATGTACTATTATTTTTTGATATCCTATGTTATAGTTGGTACGGCACTAAGCCGTGCCAACTGTGTGTATAGAGAGATATTATGCTTACGCGTTGGCGGAATTAGTAAACAAGTTGACAAGTTAACGGGTAAGTTTGCCAAGCCTTTTTAAGCTTCTTACCATTATGACGTAGTGTATTGCATACTTACTCGTTAACCTGTTAACCTGTCAACCCGTCAACCCGTTAGTTACCAAGACTTGCGTTTTGGTTTACCACGCGCCACTGCAGTACCTGAACGCGTGCTGCAAGGTAGGTGTTTTCGTATGTAGGCACAATTGGGTCAACCACCTTTTCGGGGTCGTATACAGGTGTACCAAAGCCTGTGATGCCTGACAAGGTAATCTTGTAGAAGTGGTTGCGCACAATACCATATTCGGCAAGTTCGCCAGTACCTCCAAGGTGCTTGATAGGAACATAGTAGTAAGCTCTACCGCCCAGTCTGATTTCAGCCTTATCTGCCTCAATGGCTGCCAATACTGTAGCCTTATCTACTTCTGTAAAAGTAGGAGTGGTGCCTGTAGTTGTCTTGGTGTAATACTTTTTAGTACCAGTAGCGTCGTCTGCCAATGTCGGAGTTACGAGATATGGTTGCATAGTACCATTAGGATTCTTAAAGTTGATGTCATCTTTTGAAAGCTGAGTATAATTTGTGGCATCAGTACTTGTGTAATACTGCGAGAATGTCAATGCCACCTGCCTCTTAAGATTGTCAATTCCAAGAATAGACACACCATTGTATCTACAAATTTCGGCATCATGCCAGTTGCCGTCAGCATCCTGGTATCTAAGAGTGGCTGCAACTGCAAACTTTGTCAGATCGTTGTTTTTCAAATCAGTGACTTTACTATCAGGCGTGTTAGGCAATGTGTACAACACGTCCTGCATCTTGGCTTTCAATTGGTTAAACTTAGGATTAACAGGCTGATTGCCGCCCGCGCCTGCAGCAAATCCAACTGAAGCTTCCCAGAAACAACGGTGATAGTCGGCTGTTGTCCAAGGACTAAAACCTAAAATTCCGTCGGTCCATGTCTTATTTACCTGCTTTTCTACCTCAGCCTTGCCATTCTCATTTGCCAAGCCCCAGCCATCAATAACAGCGTAAACATTATAATCGCCGGATTTTCCAACAGGTTTTTTTGTACCATATTTTTTAGCGTCCCAGTTTGTACCATTGCCAAGTTCAAAGGCTGTTTTGTCAACATCGGCAGTAACCTTAGCCACAACACGCTCTACATAGAGGTCTACTGGTTTTGTCCTGGCTGTTTCTTCCGAAGTTGTTACATGACCTGCAACAAGCGATGCACAAACATCTTCACCTGCATTGACATATACAGAGTTGCTCATTACAAAGTCAGACACAGCACCGGTAGTCGCATCCTTTTTGTAGAATTGGCTACCTACTGCAGAATAACGAAGTTCGCTCAATCTCATTTTTTCACCATTTTTGAGCGTTGCAGCATCAACAGTTCCTGGATTAACAACTGCCACAATAGCAGCAGGAGCCGCAGACTGAACACCATTGATTACGAGCACGGTTTGCGTAATCTTCTCTATCTGTGATGGTTTGCCTGAAGTTGAGCTGTCGTCAGCAGGAGAAGCCTCAAGCCAGTTCTTTTCTCCGCCACCTTCTACACCCGTAACACCAGGATTTTTAATAAGATATGGCGAACCATCACCGTTGAAGAAGTAGAAGCGCACCTTTTTGATAGTGCTTTCATCCGTAGTTCCATTCTCATAGTCATCAGTAGCACGTGTTGTAGGAGTAGCTCCTACATTCACAATGTTCACAGCGAGATACTGCGGATCACTACCAGGTTTTGTGCCGCCACCCATCTCATCTTTGTCTGAAGCACATGCGGTCATCATCAATGCCACACATGCAAAAGGGAATAATTTAGGAATCTTCATAACAGGAAATTAAGTTGTTATTAATAATGTTGATATTTACTTAATAATCTCTTCATATATTTTCCGTGCCGCCTCAGCCTCAGGGCTGTTGCCAGCCTTGTCGAGATATGGCTTGGCACTCTCTGCGTCGCCAGCATTCAAACGCATGCAAGCAGCATTAAGGTTGGCAGTCGGGTCGTTAGGAAACATGCGCACCGCAATTTCCATCACCTCGTTAAACTCCTTCGAGCCAGGCTCGTAAGTTTGTGCCACCATAAACATCTCGTTTTGCGATAGCAGTTGCGGACGAGTTGTTATTAGTTTCTTTGCCTCTTCCACATTGAATGGACGAATTTTGTATTTTATGTGATAGTCAGAACGGCGTAATGCAGGATAGCATGTTGCATGCAAAAACTTGTATTCCTCGGTATATTCAGCCTTTATCCGTGCCTCGCGTTCGTCTTCCTTCAGCGATGTGTCGTTGGCAATGCTGAGTATCTGCTGCTTGTGTTCCATGTTGCTTCCGGCAATATATTTGCACAGCCCCTCCCAGTCTTCGGCGGTATGCGACACAGTGAATATCTCTTTGTCAAGTTTTACCATGCGCTGCACATATTCCGTCAGCGTTTTCGCACGTGCTTGCGCCAAATAGTTGTTGCTCTCGTATCTTCCTTCAGGCGATGCAAAGCCATGAATATTGATGCCCACCACGGTGATATTCTTGTCAGCCTTCAGCGCCTCGATGGTTCTCACTATGCTGTCCAGCTGTTCGGGGTTTCTGCGATATAGTGGATTCAGTTCTGTGCGGTTCACGGGGAAATCAATGTATGCCGTTTTGCTCAGCTCTTGAATTTTCTCTGCCACCACCTCTGGACGCACATACATTGCCGTAGGTCGTCAATATTCAGCCAGTTCATAGTGTTTGTTGCCAATGTTGTCGCCACACCCGCAAAGGTCTTCGCTTATGCTCACCCTGTAGTTGCCCAACCTTTTGTCGTAGCTCATCGATTGCAGATATTCTATCTGCTGCGGCTTGCCGTTTTCTCTCCTCACCACATACGCCTCGTCATTTTTCGCCTTTCGCCCGTTGCGTTGCTGCATTATGTGCTGTCGTTTGCCGTTTATCACCATCTTTGGCATCACTACCTCGCCGTCATCGGTTGTTATGGTTGGCGTGAACACAAACTGGTTGTTGGCACCCATCTTCAGTTTGTCCAGGTTCACAGTCATGGCAAGAGTCACCTTTTTGCCCATGCTCTTAACCCTCACATTCTCTATCGTTATGCTTTCGTTGGCTATATGCACACGCTTGCAGCCTTGCCCATAGCATGGAGCTGCGGCAAGGGTAAGTAGCGGTAATATGAATAGAATGTTGTGTTTCATATCTTTGCTCTTATATATATATACTTAGGAAAAGATAGGGGGTATTCTCTACGCGTTGGCGGAATTTGTAAACAAGTTGACAAGTTAACGGGTTAACAGGTAAGTTTGCCAAGCTTTTTTAGCTTCTTACCATTATGACTTTAACATAATAAATAGTGTATCGCATACTTACTTGTTAACTTGTCAACTTGTTAACTCGTTAACCTGAAATTCCGCCAACGGATATTCTCCGTATTAGTTTATCACATATATCAATGATATAGCGGCTTTGGTAGGACCAAAATAGTTCTTGTGACTACTCTTTAATTTCTTGCCACAAGTTCCGCATCTCATCTCGTCATATTTGATATAATCATATCCCACGCCCAGCGAAGCTTCAAGGTTCCAATGGCGAGATATTGGCCATTGGTAGCCACACGAAATGCCACCGCCTGCATACCAACCCTCGTAGCGATGGTTCTTCAGGTTAGGTAGCAAACCCAATGGCAAGTCTACACCTCCCATATTAAATTCGCCACCCATCACATGGGGGCCAACAAACCAACCATTGAAACTCTGGCAAAACCAATGTCTATACTCAGCCATTGTGCTCCAATGTCTGAGCTTAGAGTGGTCGCCACCAGATTGTTCCCATGGATTTAGTCCATAAAACAGTTGTGCGGTATGCTTGTTGTTCAATGATAATTCTACTCCGATATTTGGTGTGGTGGTTGCCCAATAAAGCGCGTTAGTTTTTATAGCTACAGTTTGAGCATATAGTAGGGTATTCGTCAATGACAAGAAGACACCTAATAATAGTTTCGTAATTCTCATAAGATATCTGTTTTATACAGCAGCTGTGTTCTGCTTTATATCAGTTCTACTTAAAGTTTGGGCTTTTCCCCATTTTTTTTGAGGGTGGGGTATTTAGCTCTTTCTCTAATTTCTTGAGTTCTTATTGAGTGTTTTTTGCGGTTCTTTGTTATTATGCCCTGGGGCATGTGTTTGATATTTTATATAAGTTGGTGCAAAGATAACATATTTTATCGGGGGGTAATATTTTTATAAAAATTTTTCTTAATACCAATATTTTTTCGGCGCTCTATATAAAAAGAGACAAGTTGTACTCTGAAACATTCAAGTATGCTTGATGATCAAGAACCACGAAATAAGGGTTGGGAGGGGCGCTTTTAACCGACCCCATAATGTGGTGAATGGAAGTTATAGGGCGAAATTTATAAAGGTGTACGGTTGAAACGACTCCCTTGAACGTAGGGTGTGATTACATGTCATACCCTTTGTTCTAAAACGCATTTTTGTATAGTTTTACGATGCTACGTTTTACTGTTTTTTACTTGATAAACGCAGCTTTTTCATTGATTGTGCTGGCTTTTGGGATAAAACTGTTATCTTGCGGTGTAAAGACGGATAAGAACTTGTTGGAGCAAGGATAAATCTCATAAAAAATTATTTTTTACAGGCAAGATTCTTGCTTTTTGATGATTTAATAAGTAGAAACTAAAAAGCAAAAAATATGAGAATAACAAAGAAAACAATTCTGGCAATAGGTCTGATAGCCAGTTCGCTCACGCTGAACTCATGCGATTACAATGATAACAATGAGGTGTTACGGCGCCCAACTGCCCTTGTAACGGTGTATCCTTCTGCGCCTGACGGCTTCTTCATGCAACTTGATGAATCAACGTCGCTTGTACCTACCAATATGAAAGCCTCACCGTTTGGAGACAAGAAAGTGAGGGCTTTGGTGAACTATACAATAGAAGAACGAAGCTACGGAGGCAACCAACAGCGTGTGTATGTAAATTGGATTGACAGCATCCGTACCAAACAGCCAGTAATGACGAAAGGATCAGAAGAAAAAAATGCGAAAGCATTTGGAAATGACCCTATTGAAATTGTCCGTGATTGGGTTTCTGTTGCCGAGGACGGATTTGTTACGCTCCGCATACGCACATTGTGGGGAGGAACTACCAAACATGTCATTAATCTTGTGAGCGGTGTGAACAAGGATAATGTATATGAGTTCGACTTGCGCCACAATGCCCAAGGTGACACCAACGGAAGAATGGGGGATGCACTTATAGCATTTGACCTCAACTCACTATGGAAGAAACATCCTAAGGAACTGAAGATAAAACTCAATTGGCTGTCGTTCCGTGGCAAAAAGTCTGCCGAACTGTCGCTCAAAATGCATACGGCCACATCGGCGTACAATGCCGAAACACCCTCATTATTGCATCGTATAGAATAAAAAACTCGTTGTTACGAGATAGTGCAAATGCTTTTTGCTGTATGGTAAAGGCATTTGCACTTCGTTGTTTCCAAAGCTTTTAACCCTACAAACATCATGTTCGGCATAACATTCAGAAAAGAAACGGAAGAGGAACGATGGTTGCGAAAGGCACTCGATGGCGACAATACTGCCATCGAGTGGATTTATCGCAAGCATGTGCTATACCTGTCTGCACTCTGCTCGCGCTACATCACAGAAGACGAAGACATTAAGGACGTGCTACAAGAATCGTTCATCAAGATATTTACTTCTCTGGATAGTTTCAAGTATCGTGGAGAAGGGTCTTTGAAAGCATGGATGGCAAAAATTACTCTCAATGAGACCTTGAAGTTTGTACGCAACAACAGCCGTTTGCCCATTGATAGTATTGATGATAAAGATATGAACATTGCAGATGGCGACAGTATGGAGACTGAGGACATACCTACCGATGTACTTCATCAGTTTATACGTGAGTTGCCCGATGGATACCGAACTGTATTCAATCTCTATGTCATTGACGATAAGAGTCACAAGGAAATAGCCCAATTGCTCGGCATAAAGGAGAATACTTCAGCTTCGCAGCTGCACAAGGCCAAATCAATGCTGGCGCAGAAGATAAAACATTATAGAACCATCAATTCCATTTAACGTATGAAAAATAATTGGCAAAAAGACATACACGACCGTTTGGGCAACTATGAGAAAGATGCACCAAAAGGACTTTGGGAGGAGATTTGCAAAGGAACGACTGATGAGAATGGTGGCTATATGAACGGCGGCAGACCTTTCAAAACCTACTGGCTACGGCGCACAGCGTATACTGCAGCCGCTGCAAGCGTGGCTTTGTTGATAGGATATTCAATATATTCTGAATACGCAAACGATGGGCAAACGCCATCAGAAATGACAAATCTACAAATAGCACATACACCAGCAGAGCCATCCCCTAAAGGCAATATCGTTGCAGAAGACGGCAATAATCCTATTGCCTACAACTCACCTGTGCCACGCATCATTACGAACATAGTACACAGATCTGTTGGTGACATTAATACATTGTCATCTTATGCTAATGATGAGAAATCTTTGGAAACAGCGTCTGACAACCATGAGGAGGAAGATACCAACAGTTCAAAAGAAACGAATACAACTGCCGACAAAGAAAATTTGCCGAAACGTGAGAATGAGAGCAAGAAAGCAAACAATTCTCATCACAACAGCAATTACGGCAGTCTTGTGGCTTACAACTCTGACGCAAGGCGTCACGCCTCTTCGTCCACATCGCTACGTTGGACTGTAAGTACAAGTGCAATGGGATTGATGGGGTCATCAAGAACCATAACATCTATTGGCGACCCTGTTGTTGCAACCGGTCCAGATGATTCTGACTGGGAGGACAACCCTATGCTCGGCATCAATATATTCAATCAGGGAAAGGAAGTGAAAGCAGAATACAAGCACCGCTTGCCTGTACGCATTGGTGTGAAAGTGGCATACACACTTAACGAGCATTGGAGCATCGAAAGCGGACTTACATACACTCGTCTCTCTTCCGACATGAAAGACGGAACAAAAGAGAACTACTTTACGGGCGAGCAAAGGCTGAACTATGTAGGAATTCCTGTCAACATGAAATATAATGCATGGTCATACAAAAGGTTTAATCTATATGGCTCGGCAGGTGTACTTGCAGAAAAATGCGTATCAGGAAATGTCACGAAAGAATATGTCATCAATAATGCGACAAAGAAGAAAAAGACTGTCAACATTGATAGCAAGCCTTTGCAAATGTCTGTAAATGTGGATTTCGGCGTGCAGTTTGACGTGCTTGACAATGTCGGTATTTATGCAGAGCCGGGCATAAGCTATCATTTAGACGACCATTCTTCGCTCCAGACTATCTACAAGGAGAAACCGCTGAACTTCAATCTCAATGTAGGTGTAAGATACACTATCGGTAAGTAACAATTAAGAAATATAAAATCATAAAGAATATGAATACAATAAAAACATTGGCATTAGCGACCATCATCATTGGATTAGTGCCTTGACATGAATTGTCGATTGATGAGCATTCCAAGAATAAATCTGTAAAGCTAACAACACTAAAATCCGTGCTTCGATAACCCCCTTATAAGAGCTTTACCGAAGCACGGATTTTATATTATTGGGTTCGCGACGAAGCGCGAATTTATATTACTGCACCTCAATGGTACGTGCCACTTTGGCTTCTGCCTCGGCTATCTTAGGCAAGGTGATGTTTAAGATGCCGTGCTTAACCTCTGCACCAATCTTTGTCTTGTCAACATCATCGGGCAGAACCAACGTCTGTTGATACTTAGTGTAAGCAAACTCGCGACGTAAGTATTTCTTGCCCTTGTGCTGTTCGTCTTCTTCTTTCTTCTCCATGTTGATGACCAAGTCACCATTCTCATCGAGGTGAATGTTGAAGTCGTCCTTTGTCATACCAGGAGCGGCAACTTCTACGTGGTAGTGTTCGTTGTCCTCAGCTACGTTGATTGAAGGGGCTGTAGCATTAACGCGTGGCATATAGTTGTTATCAAAGAAGTCGTTGAATACGTTAGGTAACCAGTTTTGTGAATAGCGTGTCATAATAGTATATATTTTTTTGTTGTTTTAGAATGTTGTTTGCTTCATCTTCCGCTCCTCTCGGAGCCTCCGACTTGCGCTTACCAATATTACAACGTGCGTGCCAAAACGTATTGTCCCCCCTTAGTCCACCTTTTATGCCAATTTGGCTTGACGAAATGACATTTCTTGTGACAAATTGACTACATTTGTAGCACAAAATAAGATAGTATGGACAAAGCTACTGACGACAAACTCTTTACCGTTAGACATATTAAACCGACCTCGGTGCGCGTACTCGTATTGAATGAATTGGAACGTGCTGACTGCGCGCTCTCGCTTTCCGACCTTGAAGCGCGGCTTGTCACCGTTGACAAGTCAAGCATCTTTCGCACGCTCACGCTCTTTCTCTCCCACCATATGGTGCATAGCATTGAAGACGGAACGGGCATGACGAAGTATGCCCTTTGTGATGCGGACTGCCATTGTGGTGAGGAAGATCATCAACATGGATTAGACGATTATCACGTTCACTTTCGCTGCGAGCGGTGTGGCCGCACGTTTTGTCTGCGCGGCATGCCCATACCGCAAGTCGCGTTGCCGCAAGGCTTTACCCTTACGAGCGCTAATTATGTAATGGTCGGTCGGTGTCCGAAATGTAATAAGTAAATTAGGTAAACTATAAATTGTCTGCCTAATTGGGGGGCGGGTTTGTAACCCGCGGCAGCAGCAAGTTGCTTATAGTCGCTTAGCGCGAGAACATACATAACATACAATTTTACATACTTTTTTTACATACTACTCAATTTGTGCCAAGGCACAAATTGAAACATACAGGCTACGCCCTTGCGCTTCAACGCACTAATGGGTTGCATAAACGATTGATAATTAGAAGTCTGTTCGACAAGAGTTTGTAAAGTGTATGTTATGTATGTTCTCGCGCTAAGCGACAATAAGCAAATATTTACAACATTCTGCTGCTGCCGCGGGTTACAAACCCGCCCCCAATTAGGCAGAAAAATTGCAGTTTGAAATCCTCTAACGTGAGTTCGGGATAATATTTCCATAAACAATGAATCATATGTGTTTCCAACCTCTATCTTGAATCTATATTTATTTTTTGTGTTTCTTATCCCGAACTCGCGTTACATATAAAACATTATATGCGTGTCCTATGAAAACGGCTGTTTGCCTAGGCCCAATTGCACACCTACGGCGTGCGTAGTTTGGTTTTATTGCATGCGGAAATTAGGCATCACCCCTAATGAGGTGAGGCTGGCGCGTGAAACGTTGATGATTCTATTTTACAAGATATGGCTTTCCCACAAAAAAAGAAGTCTATAAGTAAGCGTTTTGCTTAGCTTATAAACTTCCTTAGTCGTTAACTTTTAAATAAGTTTATTCTGCGTTTCCCCACAGATTGTTGTTCCAGATGTTGTTCTCTTTCTTCTGCGACATCGCAGCGTCAAGGTCAGAGCGTTCTGTTCTGCTTGCTCCTAGGCTTTGGTTGAGCAACACTGATTCGCGCATCTCAAATTTGATGCTTGTGCTTGTAGGCTTAATATATTGCTTGTTCATAATAGTCTTTTTAAAGATGCTTATTTAATAATGATTTTTTTGCCATTGCAGATGTAGATGTCACCCTTAACAGTGTTGTTTACACGACGCCCCGTGAGGTCGTAGATAACACCTTGGTTATTGTTGCCAATAACAGCATTGTTAATGCCTGAAACGATGCCGAAGTTCAAGCTGAAGCCTTTTTGAGCAGCATTATTTGCGCTGATGTCGAAGTATGCTCTATTGCCAGCAATGCTTGTCATAGTCTCTTTGGGTAAGTAGAAACCTAATACATCATTTTTTGTGCCGAGAATCAAATAGCTTGTTGTACCAGCTTCAATAGTCATTGCTTCGAGTGTTCCTAACATATTACCCTTATCAATTGTGCTATTCTCTGATGTAAGTGCGAATGAAGCAGTATTTGCATTACCTTCAAGAATAACAGCGGTCTCTGCGGGTAATACGCCAGTAACAGTGTTCAATGCAACGTTGTTTTCGTTGAGTGTAGCTGTGTAAGCGTTTACGTCCTCAGGAATGGTTACTGCAAAAGGCAGATAAGTGGTAGCGTAGTATTTTTCGCCTACTTGGGTAAGTGGAAGTTCTACACTATCGTATATGCGGAAGGTAGAGCCTTTACCTACACCACCTTTCCAGAAAGCAAATTTGCCGCCATTGTGATTAACACGGTCGCGAATGTTGCCTTTGACATTAAGATAAAAACCGTTTGTGATTTGGGTGCTACCTGTAACATCCCAAAGAATTGAAATGTTTTCATCAGTACTGTTTTTATCGTATAATGCAATACTTGTTTGTTCGTTAGTCTCTAATGCATTTTTGTCTACGCCTAAAACTTTTCCGCTTTTTGCGTTGACAATTTTAAAGCCTGCAACGTAATCTCCTTCAAAGGTCCATTCAGAACCTAAGGTCGAGAGGTTGGGGGCTTGGTCAGTTTTAGCTACATTACTTGCAGGTAATGTAGCAAGATTTTGACCATCTGTAGAATGAATGTAGTCACCTACACTCCATTCCTCACCACTTCCTAATCTTAAGAAACAAGGTTTGTTTGGTTTAATAGGCAAATCGATTTTTGTAGGGTCTTCTAATTTGTAGAATTGTACACTGGCCATTTCTTGTGCTGAGTTTGTCCAATTCCAATAGCCGAGATTTTGTCCGTCATTGGCAGCAATATAATATTTGATATTATTGACTGTCATACTGAGTTCAGTATAATTGCTCCTACCTTCCTGATTACTTGCTTCAAAAGTGTAATATGCGGGGGCTTTGCCGCATCCACTATTTTGATCGATAGCTTGTGTGGTTCCTTCAGGCTGAGCAAAATAGACGCCATCGTACATATTTATAAGGCAGATGCTTTTGTCTGTGTCACGCTTGTAGACCTTCCAAAGAAACTTGTTGTTGGTAGCCTCTACTTTTTGACCAGGTGTAATGTCGTTGGGATTAAGTGTGAACTTAAAAGCATTGTCACGATAGAACCAACCACCTCCATTGGTATTGTTCTTGCTGTTGTAGGTCTTTAGCGCATAAATTGCACCATCTTCCAAATCGTCGAACGTTGAAACAGCTGTGGTGCTCAATGTTTGCGCATTGGTGAGCATCGCAACCATACAAGTCAACATGGTTAAGAATAATTTTTTCATAAGAATTTTGTTTTGTTTAAGATTTTGGGAGCAAAGATACCATGATAGATAAAAAAGAACAAATTGGGGGGTAATAAGTATAAAAATAGTTTAAAAAACCGTAAATCAATATAGTATAATATGTCTATCTCTTAAAATTTCAAGTTGAATGTTTTTAAATTGACACATATTAGTTAAGGACGGTTCATTGTAAATTATGCCTAAAGTCCAAGAATTTTCAAAAAAAGGATACACCAACCAATGGTTGGCATATTTATTTTTTTGCGTTTCTTATCCCGAACTCGCGTAAGTAGATATTCAAAGCATGCTGCTTCCGACGCGGGGACGCGTCGCCCCCAGGTGAGGACGCGTCGCCCCCCAATTAGGCAGATAAATTGCAGTTTATCGCACAAAATCTCTATACGTTTTCAAAACCTTTGTTTTATCTTTCATGTTTCATCTTTTCTTGTAAAGTAATTGAATATCAGTCATTTCGAAAAATGAAACATACGACTTTTATATTTCATTTTTAGTTTCATGTTTCATTTTTAGTTTCAATGTTTTATTCTAAAAACACTGAGGGAGAAAAACAAAAACACTGAGGGAGCGATTGATCGCTCCCACAGGGGTTTTGAATCGCTCCCACAGTGTTTTTGAATCGCTCCCACAGTGTTTTTGTTTTTCTCCCTCAGTGTTTTTAGAATGAAATTAAGATGAGAATTTTCAATCACATGCCCACGAGATAAAAAAGGAACCACAGCAAAACAAAAATCAAGCCCG